>PDWI01005917.1_pt1 | contig 15567 bp, 11 predicted proteins | sample 1430891 | NCBI WGS metagenome assembly PDWI01 (sample SAMN01162508, study PRJNA174530) | Oral metagenome, whole genome shotgun sequencing project. | biome: Marine environment; feature: Marine mammal; material: Swab sample of the gingival sulcus; isolation source: swab sample of gingival sulcus... | reverse complement strand
CAATTTGTTTTGATGTTAATACATTTTTCTTCACATATGGTGGATTACCAACTATAACGGAATATTTTTTAGTAGTTGAATATTCTAAAAAATCTGTTTCTATAAATGATGCCGTTTTTTTACTCCACTTTTGTGATGCTATTTCTAAGGCGCTTCCATTAATGTCTAGTGCGGTTAAACTAATATTTATATTTTTCTCTGTTTCTAATTCAGAAATAAATGCACCATCCCCAACACTAGGCTCTAAGATAGAAATACGAGTTCTATTCTCAAAATGAGATAGTACTCTTTTTGAAATAAAACTAGCCAAATAAACCGGTGTATAATATGAACCTGTATGTTTTTTATTCATCATAATATTCCCTCAGTTCTTCGTGATAAATAAAATATTTTAGGGTATAATCTCCTAATTTTTTTTTTATTATCTCATAAGTGCCATCCCCAACTTGAAACTTTTTTAACTCGATAATTAGTCTATCTATTATTTTTCTTAGTTCGTTTAAATTCCATAAGACTATTATTGAACGTTCTCTTTCATCAAATTTAAAAGCTTGGGTAACCATCCATTTACCCAAATCTGTTTTCCACATTATACTCCCTGATGCTGTTCTGTATAAATGATCTTCATAATCAGGTGAACAAGCATCGACAAACCCTTGATTATTAATATTAGGAATGGTCTCATCTCCTGAAGGCCATTTATTACCTTTTTTGTTGTTGCAGAATTTACAGGAATAAGTGAGGTTGTCATATTGACAATAGCCTATATTACCATTTTTTTCAAATAGGCTTTTGGGTATAAAATGGTCTATTTCAAAATAAGTATGTCTAAAGCCATCAAAAGAACCACAATACCCACAACAATTATTAAAATCTTCTTTTAAATCAGGTTTATGTTCTCCCCAATTTTTATCAGTTGGTTGCTTTGTTGTAACTGTCCTTCTCGTTGGTAATATATCTCTTACTTTCATATTAACTACTTTTATCTATTAGAGATTGTAGAAATTCTTCAGCTTCTTTTTTCGTCTTGGATAAATCATCTATTTTTTCTTCTGTTAGCAAATATTTAGGAATTTCATTTCTTTCCGTTTTATTCAAAGCTATTAATTCATCTTGCGTAGTAATTAATAAATCTTTTTCAGAAGCAGTTAAACTTTCTTGTTCTCTTTTTTCTAATAGCTTTGATACAATAGCCTTTTTTTTATTAACGTGATTCTTATATTGCTCAATACTCTTAATCAGTATCTTTATGAAATAATCTACTTTATTTTCGTTTTCACTATCGTCACTAAAGAAATAATCTTTGTCATAAATTTTCATCCAATCTTCTACATGAGGCTCTGCCTGTTCAACTTTGTTAGTAAAAATTATATGAGGAAACCGAGGCTTTTTATCATAAAATTCACTTTCTACAGCTTCTCCATTAAAAGTAACCAGATTAGTCTCATTTAACTTATAGTCAATCATCAATAAATCAATATCAGATTTATAAACTTGTTGCATTAGTTCTTCTAAGCTCATTCCTTTGTAAAAGTCATAACCAATAATTTCTATATTATATTTTCTAAATCGCCTTTGATATTTTTTTACTTGTTGAATATCTTCATCAATATATCCTATTTTATAATTAATTTCCATACCTCCTTATTTTCTTAGCGGAAATGATATCATAACCGAAAAACCTATTTCTGGCTCTAAGATATCTATTGTTCCATTATTATCATCAATTACAGATTTTACCAAATACATACCTAAACCTGTACCTATTTCGTTTCCTTTTCTATCTCTTTTTGAAGTTGTAAATGGTAAGAATATTTCTTCTTTGTCTTCAAAAACTGCATCTAATCCAACACCATTATCTGAATATAATATTTCAATATAATTATCTTTAATGCTAGCTGAAATACCAATAATTCTTTCCTGAACTTCAATCAGATTATTAAATGAATCTATTGAATTATTTATAAGATTAGTAAAAATGGTTGACATATCCATTTCAAATGCTCTAAAATCATAGTTTTTATTTTTTGTTTTATCAACAATATTTAATGAAATATCCTTCTTTTTAAAAATTCTATTCCAAGATTTATCTAAAGATTTAAAGAAAGAAGAGAATTCAAGCTTACCTCTAGTTCTTTTGTCTTTTTTTATTGCTGTTAAAGCATAATCTACCCAATGAATTATTTTATCAGAATTTTCATCCAATAGTTCTATAATATCAATGCCATCTTTATATTCTTCAGATTTTTTCTTTTCTATTGGAACTACCGATTTAAATATATTTTCAAGCTGTTTTACTTCAATTGCATTATCTTTAATTTCCTTTAATTCATGAGCAAATGATGACACTACAAGCCCTAAACTTGCTAATGACCTTACTTGAACAATTTCTTGGTTCTCCTGCTCTGACTTTTCATCATCAATAGCTTTAAATGTATCTTTGAAAGCTTCCTCATAAGTCTTTTTTTCCTCTTCTTCCCTCTTTTCTTGAAATAAGTCTAGATTACCTTTTTTACCATAAATTGATTCTTCTACTTTTTTTCTTTCTTGAATAATTTTCTCTGCAAGTTTTTCAGCTCTTTTTTGTACTTCTTTTTCTTTTTCTTGTTTTTTTCTTTTTTGATTAACAAGAAATAAGGGATTTAGTATTTTTGACCTGTCAACTTCAAATTCGTTTATTAATCCTATTATAATAAGCTTAAACGTATTAAAAGCTTCATTTTCTTGTAGTGCTCCTCTATCTGATTTGTCAATTAATAATGGATTTGTTAATCTTGAAATACTTATAATACCAGCAGTTGATTCTGGTCTTACCCTCCAATCTCCAATTCTTTGACCAGCACTAGCTGGGCTAGCTGTTGCCCTAGCACCAAGCCTTAACCAATCATTATTTGGATCTCCATATGGTCTTACCCTAAATGAATCTCTATAAATTTTAACACCCCCAAACCTTTCTAAAACTGATTTTCTTTCTTTAGAAATAATATTTTTATAAGGATATCCTTCCTTTTTAGAATTAACCTGTTTCAAATAATAAAAAGTTAAATCAAAACTACCTACATCTTTTAGTAATTTTTTATTTGTACCATTTAATTTCCAACTTAAAATCTTATCAATAGATTTAGAATAGATGAATGTTTTATTTTCTAAAGTTTTTAAGTCATAAGGATGAGTTTTGCTTTTATAGACATCTGGATATTTCTTTTTTAGTGACTTAATATCCATTTCATTTCTAGTCATTTCAAAATCTACATTCAATGTTTCTGCATTGTAACTAGCTTTTAATTTATAATCAAAATCATTAAAAAATGCAGTTTCAACCTTACCAAATTCTTTGGGTTGTTGAAAGTGTTTAAAAAAAACTTCAAAAGGAATATTCAGTTCTTTTGGAGGAATTAGTGCTTCTAAACTTTTAAAGGCAGAAGACGTTTCTTCATTAAACCAATCATCCTTTAAATTTTCTATTTTAATGATTGTACCTCTATCAAAGTTTAAATCTTTTACAACTTCTTCTATAAGCAAACTGTTACTCGTAAGATTTCTAATTTTGTCTTTTAAGTCAATCTTTTCAAATTCTAATTCAGCTTCAATTTGCGAAATAGATTTATTAGATTCATCAAATTGATTCCAATCCATTTTCCAAAAACAACCAATGTTATTTTTAGCATTTTTAGAGAGAGTCCACATTTCCGTTTTAAAACCAAGTCTATCTAAAGCAAAACGTCCAATTCCCTTTGCCCCAGTTTTGGTTCTTTTTTCACCAGACAGATAATCTTCTTCCTTATTTCCTGTTCCTATTTGCATCCAATGGTCTTTGATAACTGTATCAGCCATTCCTTCTCCATTGTCAATTATATATAAAGTACTTTCTTCTTTAATTGGGATTTCAATTTCTTTTCCATCACTGTCTACTATTTTTTTTGTTGGAACATCAAAAAGTACAAGACAATTTTTTGCATCAGCATCATATGAGTTTTTGACTAATTCAATAATAGCACCTTCTGGGTTAGAGAAATTTTCTCTACCCAATAATTTACCTGCCCTAGCAGAAACTTTAAAAGTTATTTTAGCCATTATTTTATTTCTAATTTTAATGTTTTAAACCTATTATAACATCTCAGCTGATTCGATATTTATTGCTAAAGCAGTTAAATACAGTTCTTCGGCTGTTAAACGTATTGAACTTTTAAACTCACTCTCTAGCGAGAAGCACTTATTCTTCTGTAGATTTCAGCTTTATTATCCAATAATTTTCCTATTTTTATCATCTTTAGCAATGTTTGATGCAAATATATAAAAAGATAGGATGATTATTTACCTTTCTAATATTATAAATCATAGTATAGAAGAAAAATTTCTTTTACTTAATAAATGCACGGTACATTCAACAAATCACTTCAACATTGCATTTACTAATGGAACCGAAACATTTCAGTCAATATATTTATCTATGATTCATAAAAAACAACATAAATAATTCAAGTTTCAAATTTAGAAAATAAAAAAATGCTAAGTACATTTACAAGCTGATTTACAGAAATCTTTTCTCAGCCAATCATTACACTTAGCATTTTAGAAATATGAAAAATGATCGTTACTCTTCTTCTACTTCTATCATTTTAAAAGGAATCTTTATAATAGATTGATAATCTTCACCGGCTTCTAACATATCTTCATCGTCTTCTTCGTAAAACCAGTTAATGGTCATTTCAATGCCGTCTTTAAAGATAACCTCTAATTTTTTAAATACATCTAAAAGACATTTTGAAGAGCTGGTGTTAAAGTATTCCAATTGAATATTAACTTCTGTTTCTGCTTTAGGGCTTTTAGCGTAAGCTTCCAACCACTCTATAACAGGAGCATAAAATTCCACAGAGTTTTCAGGAATAGAACGCCCTTTTATTTCGATTAGTCCTTTGTCAGCATTAAGCTCTACAGTTGGTGTTTTTGCTGTTCCTACTAATGATATTGAATCCATAATTATGTGTTTTTTTATATTTTATGATTGACTTAAATGACTCAAAATAGCCTAAGACAACATTTTTTTAATATTTATACAAAGTTGTAAATATAAGTGTTTTTTTCCTAATTAAAGTTGAAAATCTATTTTTTTTTACAAAAATAATACAACTAAAAAGAAATTAATAATCAGCAATTTATTTTAACAATTTTGAGTTTTATTTATAATTTCAACAACTTGCTTAGCTTCTTTTACATCGTGAACTCTTAAGATTTTAGCCCCTTTTTGTACGGCTAAAGTATGAACAACCGTCGTTCCGTTTAAACTTTCTTCAGGCGTTGTTTGAAGTAATTTTTGAATCATTGATTTTCTAGATACGCCTACCAAAAGTGGTTCTTGGAAAATTTTAAAATCGTCTAAACGATTGAGCAACTCATAATTATGCTCTAAAGTCTTACCAAAACCAAAACCGGGGTCAATAATTACATCGTGTACCCCTAACTGTTTAAGTTGTGTTGTTTTTCCTGCCAAATACAAAATAATTTCTTGAACAATATCTCTGTAAGACACGCTTTTCTGCATTGTTTCGGGCACGCCTTTCATATGCATAATAATGTAAGGGACTTGTAAATCCGCAATCGTTGAAAACATTTTGTCATCTAATTCTCCTGCGGCAATATCATTAATAATGTCGATGCCATAAGTTTCTACAGCCCAACGTGCTATTTCACTTCGAAAAGTGTCTAAAGAAAAAATAGTGTCCGGGAAATGCTGTGCCACTTCTTTCAAAATAGGCTTTAAGCGTTCTTTTTCTTTTTGAGTATCTAACAAAGAGGCTCCCGGGCGAGAGGAAATAGCTCCTATATCAATCATATCTGCCCCCTCATTAAGCATCTTTTCTATATGAGACAGCGCACTGTTAGGGTCATTAAACTGCCCTCCGTCAGAAAAAGAATCGGGTGTATAATTCAAAATACCCATTATTTTTGTTTGCTCCAAATCAAGCAAATGCCCCTTGCAATTTATTGTAGAATATGCCATTATATTGCTTTATATTTTCTAAAAAATGCGGTTGAAATTTTATCTTTTTTCGAAGTCGAAAGTAAATAAAATTTAAGAATCTAAAAGCATCTTCTTAAAAAACATTACAAAAAATACATAATAACCTTATTATCAATTTATAATTTTATTTTACAAGATATTTAATATCTTTTTTTATTAATTTCATATTGTAATTTTTGCTTCAATTTTATGTTATTAAGCATATTTTTTAATTATTTTATTATGCGTTAATATTAGAAGTGATTTTACTTTTGTGCCAAATTTTTTAAAACAGAACATTATGGCTTTTATAACGAAAGAAAAGTTTTTATCGAGAGACTGGGCAGAGGCTTATATGTACCTTATACTCGGAAGTATTATTTTTGCAGTATCAGACATCTGGTTTGTTGTTCCTTATAAATTAGCACCCGGAGGAGTCTATGGTATTGCTACAGTTTTGAATACTATGTTTGGTTGGAAGATTAGCTATTGTACTTTTTCAATGGAAATTCCTCTTATCATTATAGGAACCTTTATTTTAGGACCTCGATTTGGGGTTAAAACGATTGTGAGTATCGTTACTATCTTACTAACCGTGTGGTTTATGGAAACCTATATTTCGCCCGACTATGCAAAAGTGATAGAAGAACCTATGCTTAACACTATTGTTGCCGGTGTTTTCTATGGTATTTCTATAGGATTTATTTTTAAATCGCGTGCCACTTCCGGCGGTTCTGACATTATTGCTATGATTATGGCAAAATACACCAAGATTTCTTTAGGAAAATTGGTAATGATAATTGACGGACTAATTGTGTTATTCACTTTAATACAGCCTACTGAAAGTGGTAATATCGGTTGGGAATTTGCGATTTACTCATTAATCATCATCTTTATTGAAGGTAAAATAATCGATATGGTAGTTGGCGGAGCTAGTTATCATAAAACAGTAATGGTTATTTCTAATCATTTTGAAGCTATCTCTAAAGTAATTACCGATGATTTAAAACGAGGCGCTTCTATTTTTGACGTGCAAGGCTCTTATTCTAAGGAGAATAAAAAAATGGTGTACTCTGTAATGAGTCGCCGAGAATTAGAGATTTTGAAAATGCACCTTAAAAATATCGACCCTAATGCTTTTGTTAATATTACAGAATCAAAAGAAATATTAGGACAAGGATTTAAATCACTTAATGAAGAATAACCGCTGTTAAAAACAGTCTATTCTCAAAATCAAATGATTAACGATTTTTTAATAAAAGACCTGAACTGATTTTCAAAATTGGTTCAGGTCTTTTTGTTTATATAGGAAAAGATGTATTGATGTGGATTTTACAAAAACTAGCTTACTATAAACCTGTCGTGAACCAATTCATAAATTATTTATCCACAGATAAAAGTAGTTCATAACTGGTACTTCTTCCTCCACTAACTTCTTTCTGTAATATACCTTTTGTAATTAAATCTTGAATATCTCTTAATGCTGTATCTTGGGAGCACTTACAAATCTTTGCCCACTTAGATGTGGTTAATTTCCCTTTAAAGCTATCTAACAACTTATTCAGCATTTTGTGTTGTCTTTCATTAAGGATTGTACTAGAATGCCTTGTCCAAAAATCTGCTTTTATCATAATGCTTGACAACAACTCAAACGTTTCTGTCAAAGAATCCGTCAAACATTCTAAAAACCACAAAATCCAATCTGTAATATCAGAGCTACCCTTTTGTGTTTTTTCTAAAATTTTATAATATTGCTTTCTTTCACGTCTTATTTGCGATGACATACTATAAAACCTTTTTGCACTACTATCCGAACGCGCGAGCAACATCTCTGTTATTGCCCTTGTAATTCTGCCATTTCCATCTTCAAAAGGGTGTATAGTTACAAACCATAAATGAGCAATGGCTGATTTTAAAACAGAATCTATTTCTGTTTCTTGCTCAACCCAATCCAAGAATTTAGAAATTTCAAAATCTATTCTGTCTGAACTTGGGGCTTCAAAATGTACTTTTTCTCTTCCTATTGCTCCGGAAACCACTTGCATTGCTCCCGTAGTATCTTTACGCCAATCCGCAACAGTTATTTTGTACAGATTACTCCAACCTGTTGGAAATAAAGCCGAATGCCAACCAAATAAGCGTTCTTTTGTAAGTGGCAATTGATACCTTTGAGTCGCATCAAGCATCATTTCAACTATACCATCAATATGTCTATCTGATTCGATAGCACCCGCAAGCTCAATGCCAAGCCGTCTAGCAATTGAGGAACGGACTTGCTCTAAATCTAAAATTTCACCCTCAATTTCTGATGATTTAACGACTTCTAAAGTTAAAGTCGTTAATATAGCCTCATCCTGCAAATTAAAACCAAGAGACTCCATTCTCCCGAGCAACCTGCCCTGCAAATTCCTAGTTTCAGCTAATTTCTTAGAAACTAATGACTCATTCCAAGTAAAATTTGTCCAATTATCCTGTTCGTGTATATATAGTTGTCTGGTCTTCATAATAAGCAACAAAGTTAAAACATAACTTCTTAACAGCAAATATTCCCCGCATTTTTTAAGGAGAATACAGGGGTTAATCTCCGCAAGTTAGATTTTTGCCTAGTCTCAAAGACCTTTTAATGCTCTATTATGTTCAATATAAAGCTATTTTTATATAGGGCAAAACTATACTTTTAAGCTTAAACAGGTTAGGGCAAACGCACACTTTTAGTAATAAATATTTTTCTAAAATGTATTTTCTTAAAAATTATACTGTTAGAATGTTTTGACAGAGACCTGAACAGGTTTTAAAAACCTTTCAGGTCTGGCTGCTTATTTATAACCTATTGAAAAATCAATATTTAAGTTAGAGCAGATAAAAGTATGAGTTTGCCCTGTTAAACAGGTAAACCTCTTTATTTTAAAAAGAACGAAAGATGTCATCTTTATTAAATTTTACTTTTTTAACTTTTAATCTAATTGACTCATTTTGCCTTTTTAGAGTTAAAGTAATATCATCAGTATATTCTTTTTGAAGCAAATAGTCTTTGACTTGAAGACTATCAACAGGAATATCGTCAACGGCAATGAGGTAATCGTCAGGACGCATCCCTTTTTTTTCTGCTATACTATTTCTTACCACTCCAGTAACTCTTCTTTTGGTTGACTTCTCTTCATGAATAAAAAAACCCATCTCAAATGCGAAAGATAATTTTTTCAGAAAAGTATTCGTGTCTATTTTATGCAGATACAACTTATTGTTTTCTAAATCAAATATAGGATTGTGTTCCTTTAAAAAACCATTTCCTATTATACCATTAAACTCTGTTGATGGAGTTAAAATAGCAACAGGTTCTTGAAATAGATAACTGTACACAATATCATTACCTAATGTTAAATTAGCCGGATAAAAATATCTTGTTCTATCAAACACATCAGTAACTCCAAGCCCTTTATTTTTAGCTTTAATATTTTGAATTTCTTTCTCCTCTGTATTTGTGAGCATTAATATTCTAGGGGATCCGGTATCTAACATTAGTTTTGCTTTAAACTTGTCATTACTTCTGAATAAAAAATTCGTATTAACAGCATAACAACTTCTATTTATTTGATATAAGTCAACCCCATTATATTCATTAATATTAGGGATTTCTGAGCTGTTCTGAAAAAATCTCAAGTAATTCTTAGTGTAATTAATTTCAAATAATTGATTTTTTAAAAACGCACAGCCCACAAGCATGTCAGCCTTACAACCATACGTTTTTTCTAAGTTGATAACGTAGAAGTTTTTTATTGTTTTTTGATGATTTCCGATTGCTAAGGTAAACGATATATTATCAAACGAAAAATATGCTCCATGTGGTTTTTTCAATATTTGATAAAGAAGAATTCGTTTATCAAAGTTGACGGATTTTAATAATTTATGTTTTTGAGCAAATGCACTATCTACAATAATCTCCTGTGGCATTCCTGTGTCTATGATTATTTTTGTTGTAATAGAGTCATTCAAATATGCGTTAAGTTTTATATCCTTTTTTCCTCCCTCGAAAGGAATAGCATTTTTAGGCAAAACAAAAGAAGTCGTATCATTTAATGTTGTCTGAGATTTGACTTCTGTAGTATTATCGCAAGCAATAATACTAAGGCAAGACACTATAAAAATAAACCATTTCATAATTTAATTCATTAAAAAAGGCTATCTGAAAGTCGTTTTTTGATAAAGAAATATATATAAAAGTTACTTACAAATCTTACATATACGTTTTCTTTTCAGGTAACCTAAAAATTATTCTATCTATATTCGTTTTATCATTGAAACACCCACTTCTGAATATATTATTTCTATATTATCAGGGTCTAATTGATAAATTTTACCTGTGTTTTAAAAAGTTTTTCGTAGCTCAAAAATAAAACATAATATTGAAAAAAACAATAGGAAAACCTTATTTAAAATGATTTTAAATAGCTCTTAAGCAAACTTTTAAAAGATATTTGCCTAAAGTTTTTCAACCTTATAAAGGTACTTATGGTGCAGGGCAAACCTATACCTTTAAGCTTAAACAGGCAAATAGCCTGTTTTTCAAGAACTTAATTATAACAAACCAGACCACAAAGGTCTCAAAGACCTTTGAGGTCTTCCCCTTAAACCTCCATAACAAACTAATTATAAAACCATTATTATAGAATCTTTTAAAACACAAAGTGTGCATTTGCCTTATAAAGGATTTTATTATTCCATATTCTTTTTTATCAAAGCTTTTATAGGATTTAAAAAGCGTTCTAATAATCGAATATCATCGGTAATGATTTCGGCTGTTCCGCTCATTTCTTGGCTGAATTTAAGCTTTCTTCCATAGTTAGAAATCAACGTATCGGGCAAATGAATATCAGCGGTGTAAAAAATCCCTTTTTCTGTAATAGTAGGAACTAAAGAAACATTATTAATAGAGGCTTTCATCAACCCAAATTCCATATAAGGGAAATTATCTAACTTAATATTAACTTTTTGTCCTTGTTTAACTTTTCCGATACCCATTGCCGGAATGGTTAATTTACCAATAATATTAGTAGCTTTTTTAGGGATAACAGTAGCAACTACTTCGCCAACTTGAACATTTTGATGCTTACTCCAAACCTGTGTAAAGGTTACTTTTCCCGATATAGGACTAATTAACACATAACGCTTTGCCCATTGTTTTAACTGTTCTTTTAAATTCTCAAAACTTTCTTGCAAGGCTATTTTTTGGCGGTCTGTTTCTTGGCTTTCTTGTAATTGCAAATCTAATATTTGTTGCTGTAACTGATTGATTTGCATCTGTGTATTGGCTAAATTTGTTCGAGCATTCTCAAACGATAATTGTTGCCTAAGGTAATTTTTTTCTGATTGTTCTAATTCTAATTTTGAATTAACTCCTTTTTTATACAATTGCTTATCTCTATTATATTGATTTTTAACAATATTTAATTCTTTTTCTTGCAATTGGCGTTGTTTCCAAAGACGGTTATAATAAAGTTTATAATCTGATATTTGTTGTTTAACAGATTTAATTTTTTCTGCATAATAATCTAATGCTTGAAAGCTCTGATAACTTTTATATAACCTCTGGAAATTAGCATAAAAAGATTGTATTTCTCCTAGAACTAAAGGTTGATTAATGTTTAAAGAATGATAATCTTTTGCGGTATCTAAAACATTTTTCAAGAAAAATACATCTTGATAATTAGCTGTATTTTCGATAATAGCTATAATCGACTCTTGCTCTACATCGGCTTTTTCTTTATAAAATAACTCCGTAATTTTACCTGAAGCCATTGCTTTAAGCGAAGCAGGTGGATTTTCGGTGGTTAAAATAACCTTAGAAGCAATAATATCGGGATATTTAAAAAACCAAGAGCCTATTAACAAGGCTAATATCACAGAAAAAATAACAGAAATACCCGCTCGGATAATCCAACGAGGTGGCTTACCCAATATCTCCTGCACTTCTTCGCTACGGATTTCTATTTTACTAATATCTATATTATTTTCTTTCATTTTCTGGTCGGTTACAGGTTAAAAGTTGCAGGTTAAAGGTTGTTAAGAACCTTTTTTAACTTTATAAACTTTCAACATTTAACTTATTGTCCTAATTCTAATTGATTTTTAACTAATTCGTAATAGGCTCCTTTTTTATCTGTTAATGTTTTATGATTGCCTGTTTCTACAATTTCCCCTTTTTCTATTACTATAATTTGGTCGGCATTTTTGACTGTACTTAATCGGTGTGCCACCACAACCACTGTTCTGCCCTTAAAAAACTCGTTTAAATTGTTCATTATAACTCGCTCATTGTTGGCATCTAAAGCATTGGTTGCCTCGTCAAAAAACAGATATTGCGGATTTTTATAAACCGCACGAGCAATTAAAATGCGTTGTTTTTGCCCTTGACTTAAACCATGTCCCTCGCTTCCTATTTTGGTATTATATCCTAATGGTAAACCCTCTATAAATTCTCTAATATTGGCAACATTAACCGCCTTTATCAATTGTTGTTTATCAATGTTATCTTGCCCTACTGCTATGTTTTTGGCAATGGTATCATTAAAAATAAAACCGTCTTGCATAACTACCCCAATTTGTGAACGCCACCACGATTGGGAGTAATTTTGCAAATGATTATCGCCAACCAATATATCTCCCGAATTAACTTCGTAAAAGCCTAACAACAGTTTTATCAATGTGGTTTTTCCGCTTCCGCTTGTGCCGACAATAGCGGTAATTTTATTTTCGGGAATGGATATGCTTACCTTATTCAAAACCATTGCTCCGTGAGGTTTATCATATTGAAAAGAAACATTTTTAATACTGATGCTTTGGTCTTGGGGCAAAATAGCGACTTTTTCATCTTCAATATTTTCCTCGTCTTCTTTATTATGAATTTCGCCCAAACGCTCTAAACTAATTTTAGCATCTTGATAAGACTGCATAAAGTTAATAAATTGACCAATAGGAGCGTTTAACTGTCCGATAATGTACTGAACCGCCAACATCATACCCAAGGTCATTTCGCCTTTAATGACCGAGTAAGCCGATAAAAAGGTAATGATAATATTTTTGGTTTCATTGATAAAAACCGTTCCCGATTGCTGATATTGGCTCAGTGCCAGACCTTGAATACTGACCTTAAACAATCGTGCTTGTATGCGTTCCCAAGCCCAACGCATAGGTTTTTCTGCATTTTGCAGTTTGATTTCTTGCATACCTTGTATCAACTGAATAACATTAGACTGCTCATTAGAGGCTTCTTGAAAACGCTTAAAATCTAGTTCTCGACGTTTTTTCATAAACAAAATAATCCATAAAATATACAAAGTTGAACCCAATAAAAAGATACCCAATATTTTTAAAGAATAATAGCCTAAAACTAAACCAAAAACTAGTAAATTGACAAATGAAAATAAGGTACTTAAAGTTTGTGCTGTTAAGAAATGTTCTATACGCTGGTGGTCTTCTATGCGTTGCATTAAGTCCCCTGTCATTTTGGTGTCAAAAAAGCCAATGGGTAATTTCATTAACTTAATCAAGAAATCTGAAATTAAAGAAATATTAATGCGTGTACTGATGTGTAGCATTATCCACGATTCTATAAAATCAACGGTCATACTACTAACAAACAGCATCATTTGAGCAATTAGCACCAAGTAAATAAAAGATAAATTGTTGTTGGTAATACCAAAATCAACTATACTTTGGGTTAAGAAAGGAAAAATAAGCTGTAAAATACTGCCTAAAATTAAGCCTAAAACCAATTGTATAATTAATTTTTTATGAGGCTTTAAATATTTAAACAGAAAATTAACTTGGGTTCGGTTTTGCTTTTCATCGTTTTGCTCATAAAAGGCTGGAGTAGGTTCTAATAATAGGGCTATACCTTTTTGCTTGCCCTCTTCCTTTGTACTTGCCCAGTGATTTAGAAACTCTTCTTTCGTGTAAATTATTTTGCCCTCAGCAGGGTCTGAGATATAAATTTTATTTCTTGTAATTTTATAAACAATAACAAAATGTTGTTGTTGCCAGTGAGCTATAAATGGAGTTACTTTTGCTTTTTTTAATTCTTCTAAAGTAATTTTGACCCCCATAGTATGCATACCAATACTTTCTGCTGCATCGCTAATTCCCAAAAGAGAAACGCCCTCACTAGTAATATAAGAGCGTTGTCTCAATGTTTGAGAAGTATAAGTTTTACCATAATATTTAGCCACCATACGAAGACAAGTTGCTCCGCAGTCCATAGCGTCTAATTGTTTGTAGTGGGGGAAAGGTTTCAAAATTAAAACTGATTATCTTTTCTATTTTCCTTGGCTTGCACTTCCCAAGTAGGGTTTTTTTTACGCCATTGTTCTACATTTATCCAATCTTTTTGTCCTTTCCATAAAGCTATGTAAGGATTGTATCCACATTTTTCAGGTTGAGAATAGGTATTGTTAGGGTCTTTTATGAAAGCTCTACAATCCGTGCAAATATGTCTAAACTCACAATCTTGACAGACATCTATTTCTTCTTTTTTTATATACCATAATTTCTGAAATTCTTTGGAACATATTATGTCATCTATACTGCAATTATCAATATGTCCAAAACTTTTTTTCATAGATGGGCATTGTTTTACAAAACCATTTTTATCAATACTTATTTTTCTATACAAACAAGAATTATAACAAGAAGACAACATATGAGATTCAATATCAGTCATAAAAAGGTTTTTGTGAATTATTCCACATTGATTACTATCTAATAATTCTTCTTGAGTAAAGGCTATTTTTTCCTCTTTTCTACTTGTATTATTAGGGCTTCCCATTATTACAATTCTAGAAACTATTTTAGAATATTTAACCAATAAATTTTCATATTTTTCAACAGCAATATTTTTATTATAATTAAAAAGTAACTCTATATTGATAAAATTATATTTAATAGCTGTAGATATTAATAATTCTAAAAACTCATAAGAAGGGATATAAAACATTCTAAGTTGGCAAACCCCTATGGAAGAAGAGTATTTTTTTATTCTAATAATTTTTTTTAATAAATCATCTTCATTTACCGAGTCCAATATCAAGTTACTACAAAAAAAAGGAGTTTGATAATTATCTTGTTTTTTCTGATTTATGAAATTTATCTGATATTTTGTAATAAGTCCTAATTTATTTTTTTCAAAAAAACAAATATACTCTTTAATTATATCTCTATCATCTTTTGTAAATGATGACAAAAAATCCTCTATATAAAAAGAAGTATTAGCTAAGAATAATTTAGCCATAGAATTGGGTACTTGATAAAATATCGAATTTTCCATATCTGTCAAACAAGATTTCTTATACCCTGTTGTGATAGATGTACTTGGTAATAAATTAAAAAACATTGTAAATTTTAGAAATTAATAAGTTTAAGGTTACATCAGGTATATCTGACTGCATATACCTAAAATTTAGACCTGAAACCTGCCTTACATTTGAATTTTCACTTACATTCTTAGACCCTTTTATAACAGAAGAACCAAAAAAGGCTAAAGGTAAATCTCCATTTAATACTCTACTATTTAT
>PDWI01005916.1_pt1 | contig 15568 bp, 10 predicted proteins | sample 1430891 | NCBI WGS metagenome assembly PDWI01 (sample SAMN01162508, study PRJNA174530) | Oral metagenome, whole genome shotgun sequencing project. | biome: Marine environment; feature: Marine mammal; material: Swab sample of the gingival sulcus; isolation source: swab sample of gingival sulcus... | reverse complement strand
GACGATAGATTTGGCTATCTGAGCATAGGATAAATCTTTGACATTTGTTATAAAGCTCAACTTTTTTGTTTTATTAGATTTATCTTTAATGTAAAATTGTATAAGTCTAAAAGTATTTGTAGTCAATTTATTATGACCCGATTTATATAAATACACATTCACATTTTGAATAAACTCCAGTTCTGATGTATCATAAAATTCATCTGTGGGATTAGCTATTAGATTCGGACTTGCAATTTTATAACGAGCATTTGTATTGACGCGTGTAATAAATTTTATTCCCTTATCAGAAAATGATTCAAAAGTTTCTCTACTTTTTAAGCCTTTGTCAAATTTGTATTTTCCCTAAAGAAGTATTACCTACTTTTATAACTGAGATAAGATGAGCAAAAGATGCAAGCATTGTCGAATCATAACGCTTTATATTATATTTTAACAATGTTTCCGGTGGATAATGCAACTCTATCTTTTTATAGAGATATTCATATATACACCTAAAAAAATTAGAGTTTATGTTCATTAGACATTGCCTTATAGTTGTATAAACTACATCACCTCTATCTAATGCCGATATCACTGTTTGTAGCGTAGAGCTTTAAAATTCTCTTCCATAACGCGAAGACTAAGTCTTTCGGAACTTATGCTATACAAAAGCAAATTGAAAAATGTACAGGTATCAAGTTTTTTTACCCATTTATCTGTTAGAAATCTATTTGTAAGACCTTCTATTAATTTGTACGGAATTAATTCCATTAGAACTTTTACTGATACTCTTTTCTTTTTATCTATTTTTACAACCATAATAATTTAATAACAATTAACAAAATATATTTAAATTTAATATATCATCAATCTTATCATCAAATTTTATTTTCTTTCTTTATGTGTGCTGAATGGTTCTAAAAAATTCTATTAAACTTTAGGTAATTTTGATACAAAAAAAATTGTGATTTCAATATAAGAAAATACTCCTTTTATTTTTGTGAATACTTGTTGTATCCAACAGTAGTTTTTTTTGACCTATATACGTTTTGTATTTCGTCTAATTATTCCACAATTTCAACACTCTCATCTTTTCTGGGTAAAGATACTCTTTCTCCCCATTCTTTACCCCAATAATAAACCGTAACATGACTAACTTTGAGTACTCTACCAATAGCTCCAAAAACCTAAACCTTCGAGATATAGTCATAATGACAGTCCTTACAACAATGTGATGTTGACGATTGCCAATTAAACCATCCTTTCGGTGATTTAAACTTCGACATCTCGGACAATCCACAACTTTTTTTTGCAGAGACAATAAAACTATATTAATTTAACAACACCTTTTTTAAAGCAGAGACTGCAATTTCATCGCCAATCCCATATCGCCTTTTATTTTTATTTTACCTGTCATCGTAGCCATCATCGGATTGAGATCGCCGGTCATGATATCTCCTAACGTTTTCATGCTTGTGGTGATAGTACAATCAGCATCATCGTCTTCCAATTTTACTATATTTTTATCACCTTTCCCATCAACAAATACGATATTATCGTCTAAAACCATCTTAAAAGAACCACCGATGGGGTCCACTTTTGCAGCTTGCTCTTGTATTTTATCTGCTATTGCTTTAAAGTCCATATTCAAAAAAATTTATTAGTTTAATAATTTGGTATCATCTGTCAATGTAACATCTTCACTGTTTTGTATAATCTCCGACAGTGAATTTATCTTAGGTAATTCATAATTGAAATAATACCTCATTGCCAAAATATTACCTTTATAAAATTCTTCGCTATAATTGCTGTCTTGAACCGAGTTTATTCCGATTCTGAGCCATTGCCAGCTTATAACAACGTGACTTACTAATTCCAAAAACAAAGTTGCATCTTTCAGATAACTTCTGTACTGCTTTTGGAAAGCGTAAGGCAACAGATACTCTAACGTCTTTTGTACAACAACTATTGCTTGTTCCAATTTGCCAGCGTATTTCTCTAGTTCCTCATGCTTTTTAGCTCCTGTAATGGTTTTATTGATTTTTTCCATCAATATCATCAGCGCCTTACCATTTTGCGCCGTAAATTTTCTTCCCACCAAGTCCATCGCTTGAATAGTAGTAGTACCCTCGTATATCGAGGTAATTCTAATATCCCTGTACAATTGTTCCAATGGAAAATCAACGGTAAATCCGTATCCTCCAAGCACCTGAACGCCATTGCTCGCCGCCAATAGTCCGTATTCACTTGGATATGCTTTGGCTATTGGGGTAAGTAAATCGAGAAGTAAAGAGTATTCGTTTTTCTCATCTCCTTCGGTGTTATTCACCAAGTCGTACAGCTTAAAGCAGTAAAGCAACAGAGACATAGAGCCTACTGACACTGATTTTTGCATCAGCAACATTCTTTGAATATCTGCGTGATTGATGATTTCGGTTTGTTCGTGTGCAACACTACTATCATCGCTGAGTTTTTTACCCTGTTTCCTTTCATTGGCATATTGCAAAGAGTGGTAGTAAGAAGCCATTGCTATTGAAGCGGCAGTAAGACCAACTTCCAATCTGGCTTGGTTCATCATTTGGAACATATATTTGAGTCCCTTATTCTCATCGCCCACAAGCCAACCTCTACAGTCATCATTTTCACCAAACATAAGATGTGTGGTACAATAGCCTTTTTGTCCTAACTTCTGATAATCTCCGGCGGTTATAACATCATTTGGCTCTAAACTGCCGTCAGGTTTCAAACGCAATTTTGGCACTACGAATAAAGAAATTCCCTTAGAGCCCTTGGGAGCGCCTTCTACTCTTGCCAATACCAAATGCACAAAATTTTCTACAAATTGATGGTCGCCTCCAGATATAAATATCTTCTGACCGCTGATCTTGTAGTAGCCATCTTCCGTCAAAGTTGCAGAGGTGCTGAGATTGCCCAATGCACTTCCTGCTTCCGGCTCTGTCAAACACATAGTTCCAAACCATTTTCCTTGCAACATATTAGCCACATAGGTGTCTATAAGATCTTTAGTGCCAAAACTTGTAATAAGATTGGCAGAACCTGCTGTCAATGCCAAATATCCCGGTATGTTGTTATTAGCGGCATTGTAAATATGTCCAACAGCACCATCCACCATAAAAGGCAAAGACATACCCCCGAGTTCAGGAGGAAAATGAGCACCGATCCAACCTGTCTCTGATACTTTTTCAAATATAGTCTTTAACTGTTCGTGAACTCTTACCTCTCCGTCTTCAAAAACGGCTGGTTTGCTATCTAAATCCCTATAATAAGGGTAAAGTTCTTTGTCTGCAATGTCCTTGGCTGCGTCTATTATTATATTGACTAAATCCCTATCTAACTCCTTATGTTTAGAGAATTTTAAGACTTCCATGACGTCGTTTACATCAAATAACAAGAACTTCAAGAGGTTAATATTAGTGTATTTCATATTAAGGTATTTTTATAAATTTAACGTAAAGTTAAATTTTTAGTTTTAAATATCCAATAAAAAATACATTTTTTATGCTTATTTTATTTAATTTCAAGCAATCCTTTTATGATTTTTCAATAATTCTGCAAATTTTATTATATATAAAAATAAAAACAGCATATATATTAAATGTTGCATAAACTAATATATTTTCTAATACCCATTCTATTATAAAATACTACTTTTTGGAATTCAGCCAATTATATATGATATTTTATAGTAGATTTGGTTACAACTACTACTCCATTATCAAAGTAGATTAATATTCTTTTTAAGGCGCTATAAATGCATATATGATAAACTTATAAGGGTTTAATAATAATATTATCAATAAGTCTTATTTCACCGGCATAAGCAGCCACAATAGCTATAACGGAATCCGACTTTTTGTCTTTTAACGCATTTAGATATTTACCGTCTACTATTTTAAAATACTCTGGTTTAAGACCGGAATCTATTATTTTTTGTAAGGCTATTTTTTCTATGTCATCCACAGTTTTAGTTTCAAAATTGTTTTTGGCAAATGCCAGTGTCTCGTGTAAAATTATAGACTTTTGGCAAAATTCTTTTGTCAATCTTTCATTTCTTGAACTCATAGCCAAGCCGTCATTTTCACGATAAATAGGGGCCACTTCCAACTCCGTTTTCATTTTCAGTTTATCCAGCATCATTTTAATAATCGTGAACTGTTGAAAATCCTTTTGTCCCATAATTAATCTATCCGGCTGCACTATGTCCAATAACCTCTTTACAACCTCGACCACTCCTTTAAAATGACCAGGTCGAAATTCTCCTTCCCATTTTTTATCTAGCCCCTCCAAATCAACGTCAACTTCTACATCTAAGCCATCGGGATAAATAACCTTTTCATCAGGAAGAAACAAAATATCTACATCTAAACCTTTGAGCAACTCCTTATCAATGCTTGTTTTTCTAGGATATTTTTCCAAATCCTCTTTATTGTTAAATTGGGTTGGATTAACAAAAATGCTACATACAGTAATATCACACTTCTTTTTAGATAATTCTATCAAAGATAAATGTCCTTTGTGAAGTGCTCCCATAGTGGGCACAAAACCGATTGTTTTACCCTTTTTTCTAAGGAATTCCAAGCGTTTTTTTATCGCAGTTTCTTTATTAAAAGTTTGCATACAAATATATATTTATGATGAGATTTATTTTTTATAAAAAAACTGCCACAGAACATAAAAGTCTATGACAGTTTCCAATTTATTTAACCTATGTATAGAGAAATCAATAACTCCAAAGATCGTGCTCAAAATTAAATAACTCCTCTTTTACTCTCTCCGACTCCATTAAGATATCCATATTGTAAGTCTCACTGTCTTTGTCAAACTTATCTTCCAATCTGGCATTCATAGTATTACTAGTCTTATAGATGTAACTCGAAAACATCCTATTTTCGAAAAGATCGTACCAAGTCATAGGGTAAGCATCATTAAAGTCACTAAAAACCTTCTCAACTGATAGAGACTCGCGCAACTCGGGATAATATACCCAAAACAAAGGCATCTCATACTTGTAAACTCCTGTTTCAGGATCTGTTACCTCTTGTAGTGGAGAAATACCCAATATACGGACTTTAAGTCTTGATTCCACCTTGTCAAAATACCATATCTCCTTTATTCTAAATCTCTTAATATCCTCAGGATTAATTTTAGTTACTTCAACCTTAACTGTTTCCTCATAAGTTTCAGGATCAAAATAAGGGAAAGTATCAACTTTAGAAAGACTACTTTGTACCTTTTCCGCAGGCATCTGTTTAGTAAACCTATCATCTTCAAATGCAGTCAACGTTCCATCATTGATTTTATCAACTAAAATATTAAAAAATGGGCGAATAGGATTCCTAAAATGGACATTAATTTTCTCTCTGGTCTCTAACACTCTCCATATCTTTTTTGACCAAGGCACATCAGCCTCTCTTATGTGAGCATAAGGAAGTACAGCAGCCTCCAAAGTCAGCGTTCTTTCTACAATATCATCCAAGAACACATCTGATTCTGTTGGTCCTAAATCTTCATCCAACTCATCTTCCTTTTGTGCGCTCAAATTAAGCGAAAACAAAATAGCAATGAGGAATGATATTTTAACAAAAATTTTCATAATTTATAATTTAATTATTACCTTATCAAGAAAGAAAGCGAGTTCAACTCTCTAGGAGCTATATCTCCCGGACACTTACACTTCACATCTTCAAAGAAATACCTATCTCCAGGTGCTGCCGCACGAACCAGAGCTCTAGTCTCTCCTTTATAAGCTCCACCTTTATTGGTTGCTGGTCTAGGGTCGTCTCTACGTGGAGCCCTAACTAACCTAAAACCGACTATCTTACATTTAGCATCAAAGTCAAACCCTTCCAATACGGGAATAAGACCTCCTTGACCCTTAAACTCACCTACAGAAATACCTCCACCAAGCTTTCTTCCAAGTTTAGCGGTAGGCGTAGGAATTCTTTTTACTCTAAACGCCTTTTTTGTTGTCTCGATTCCGGGAGCAGAAACATTGATATATGCGTACTCTCCGGGTTTAGTTGGTCTGGTGACATTTACGGTATACGTACCATTAGAATTCTTTTTTATAGTACCGCCACCACCAGTCATGCTCACCTTCATTTTATTGCTAGAGATGCCCGATGCGGAAACCTCTACAGGGTTAGGAACACCAATATAGAAAACATTCATCTTTGTAGCTGATATTGCAACAGACCTCTCACCAACTTCGTACTCAAAAACTCTTTCATAACTTTTTACTTCTTTAGTAACAGGGTTGGTAACCTTTGCTACCGCTTTATAAGATTTTTTACCTGTAGTAGAAGCTGTCGCTACATATTTTGCAACTCCATCGTTATCCATCCTAAGTTTTGACCCCCCTACAAATATATCAATTTTGGTATTAACCTTACTTGATGCAGCAGCACTCAAAAATAAATCTGTTTCATATTTCTCACCTTTGATAATATAAGTCTTCTTGGGAGAAGAAACAACCATATACTTATCCAAAACAATATCGTCACCTCCAACTTTACCCATCAAATAATTCAAAACAGCAGCCTCGGCACCCTTAGCATCATTTTGAAACTTTCTAAATATAGGCAAAGTAGAAGTCAACGGCATGTGGCCAAAATTGTAATCAGACCAATCCTTTCTCTTTGTCACATCGTGTCTCCAAGTTTCATCATCAATTTCCATAGGTATCTTGTGAGAGTAAGCCCCTCTTTCTTCCTCGTTGATTAAACTCAAAAACTTCTCTTTATATTCAAGGATTTTAGCTTTCAACTCCTCTCCTTTTCCTTCCTCCGACATAATTCTTGTAACAGCTGAATAATCTCTCTTTCCAATCAACGTCTTCACTCCATTCAACTCAATATAGTCACCATCATCATGCACCCCGTTCTTATCACCTGACTGATCGATAAGTTCATCAAGGATTTCCTCTATATAATCCGTAAATTCTTTTGCATACGTCCTTGCTACTTTAGCTCTTTCGGCATACACTTTATATTCTGGTTTTTTTCTCGCTCTTTCCGCAATTGCATTAGGTAATGCAGCACTAACATCCTCCATTGATGCACTTGATTTTTTAAGTCCTCTCTCAACCATTTCAAAAGCGTTGAAAACAGCTGCGGACACGTTAAGAGCAAGGAGGGCAGTAAGTACTAAATACATAACGTTTATCATCAACTGCCGCGGTTCCTTTGGTATAGACATAATTTATTTTTTTTGATTAATATATAAAATCTTCTACAGTTCGATGATTAAAACTATCCTACTTTAAATGCAGACAATACATTACCATATACATTGTTCAACTGCCCCAAGTTAGCATTCAAAGAAGCCATATTTTCCTTATATTTAGCTGTATCTTCAGTTGTTTCACTCAATATTTTCATGGCATCATTCATCTTAGTGTAAAAATTATGCATTGACTTGGCATTCTTTGCTGTTTCTGCAAAATCTATTTCCTGTAATGCCCTAAGAGAGCCTAAACTTTTAGACATGGTTTGCAATTCTTCCAACATAACGCTCAACTTAGACTCTACCAACTCTGCGTTAAGTCCCTTACCATCAACCGCTCCTCCGGCTGCTAAGGGTTGTATTTTAGAATTCACATTATCAAGACCCGGGTACAACTTATCCCAATAATAATCTTTGTCAGGTCCTAACAATCCCAACATTAGAAAGATAAATGCCTCTGTTCCTAGTCCTGCAGTAATAGCAAGGTTACCCCAAGATGCGTTAGTCAATTTACCCAATGCTCCCATCATAACGACCGCCGCGGCTACACCAATAATCAAATTCTTAAAGTATTTAAACCCTTTAGTGTGTAAGAAATTCATAATACGTTTTTTTGTTAATTAATAAATTAAAATTTTTCGTTGCTTATATTAAAATAATCAAACCCAACTTCCTCTTTTTAGTTAAAATCATTTATAGATCTACCCAAGAACGTCAAAGCCCCTCTAAATCCGATATAGGACTTTGTTGAGTCTTGAAATTCATAATCTCTTGTTCCATTTTGCATATAGTAGTATATATCTTTCCAAGATCCTCCTCTTATAACTTTTCTCTTAAGGGAAACAGGATCTTCTTCTGTGGCATTATAAGTAACATTTGGATTCAAATCATGCTCAACTTGGTAAGCATAAGGGAAAAATGCTGTTTCTGTCCATTCGGAAACATTTCCTGCCATATTATAAAGACCAAAATCATTAGGGAAATAGGCGTCAGCCTTAACAGTATACATACCACCATCCTCTCCATAGTTTCCTCTTCCGGGTTTAAAATTAGCCAGTGGACACCCCTTCGCATTTCTAGCATAATAAGATCCCCAAGGGAATGTAGTTCTTTCGTGACCACCTCTAGCAGCCCATTCCCATTCAGACTCAAAAGGAAGCCTAAACTCTTCAGTATTTACAGCAGACCCACTATAAGAATTATAATACTCTGTTCTCCAATGAGAAAAAGCCTTCGCCATTTTCCAATTCACACCGACTACCGGATAATCATCAAAAGCAGGATGCCAATTGTAGTTTCTTGTGTAAGGCTCATTATAAGAATACGAAAAATCTCTAACCCAAACCAAAGTATCAGGATAAATAGGCACTGTCTCCTTGTTTATAAATTGATTTCTATTTGTAACACTCCCTCTAGCGCTTTTTGCTGCTCTAGGCCAATCAAACCAATCATAAGTATATTCCAACTTCTCGGTATTCAATTCTCTTTTACCATTTATCATCATATCTCCTTGATAGAACATATCATCAAGAGATTCGTCTGACCAATCTATTTCTGCTTCCCAGTCTATATTATCATCCTCATAAACATCATCCAACATAACATGGGCTATGGAATCTCTAACATAATAAACAAACTGTCTATATTCGTTATTAGTTATCTCTGTATCATCCATATAGAAACCACTTATAGATACAGCTTTAGGTCTTTTTATGTAATCGTGAAAAATATCACTATCATCCTGCCCCATATGCATATAACCGGTAGGAACATAAACCATACCATAAGGGTTAATACCACCCCAAGAAGGTCTATCTTGAACACCTACAAGCTGACCTGACTCCCTTCTTCCACAGGAGGAAAAGAGTAAAATAAAAAGAGTAAATCCTAGTAAGAAAATCGTTGCTTTTTTCATAGTTAATTAAATAAATTTAACTTAAAGTTCTCAAAATGCGCGTAAAGGTACATTCTTTTTTAATCTCGGCAAAAAAAGTTGCTGCGAAATAGACCAAAACCGACACCTTAGATTGAACATATTTTCTAAAAAAATATTATATGATTTCTATTTTTTTTAATATATTTTAAAAATAATATATCTGTTTTACTCCTATAAAATAGAATGATTTATACCTCTGTTATTAAATAAAATTTTCGACAGACATATTTTTTTCAACATAATCAAATTTTAAACTGCTTTAAAATCTACACCCTACAAAAGTAATTAAAAACCTCACCGCACAGAGACATCAAATTCCGTTCCAATCTAAAAAATAGTTTCTATAAAATCTACTTCAAAGAATATTTAGCGGTAATCGTTCCCCTATAATTTGTAGATGGATAAGAGTTATTTACGTATGGTATTGTCTTATCATAACTAAAATCCATCTGCAATGAAAAATTATCAGTAACATTATACTCCATAGAGGGAGCTATTGATATTCGATAATTTCCATGAGTTGGCTTACCGTTTCTACCTTTATCAAATAAATATTCTTTTACCTCATTATCTCTTAACGACATATCAAAAGATATGCGTAAATCTCTTAAATTATTGGAAGTGCTCTTACGCTTTGGTTTTGGCAAATCATCGTCATCCCCTCTCTTTCTCTTATTCTTTTTAGGTTTTTTCATCAAGAATGGAATATAAACATTCTTCACTAAATATCCTACATTTAGTACCATCTCCTCTGATCTCCTCTGTTCCAATGATTTTTGACTCAAAAGCAAACTCCTCGACTTTTTGTAATCAAATCTAATTGAAAAATCAGATTTTGTTTTTATATCAACACCTATCAGAGGCTCAAACCTCTCTTCCAAAACCATAGAAGGTATAATGTATTCGGAGTAATAATTATGCTCATTATCATCTACTCTAAACTCTCCTTCTGCCCAATTCAAATCAGTCTGAAAAGAACTTACCTTAAGGGTAGATTTATATCCATTGGATATTTTGAATGAAGAAAAAATATCTTTCAAAAAAGAATACCTGTTAACATCATATTCAACCCTCCAATTTGGCTTAGGAATATATGTATTACTCTTAATTGTATTATAAAAATTATACGTCTTAGCATTATTTATATCAGCCCCCATATATGCATGAAGGAATGCCGGAATCAACACCTCTTGGCTCTGAGGACCATAACCTTTAGCATAATCAGGATAGTCTTCATGGTTTTCCGGATTATTAAACCCGTTCAACTCTGCAACTCTATGAGAAATCTCTGCCCTTGACTCTGAGAATTTATCGAATAATGTCTCATAATCACTGGTAAACAAAGTATTAAATGCCATATATGTAACCTCAAAAGAGCCTCGATCCATTTTATGATAAATATCCTTGCTGACAGCATTGAATTGCCTTGACCTATCAAGAGTAAACGCCTTTTTGAATTCGATATCTATCTTCAAATGATTAATAGGCTCAAGTTTCACCTTAGCGCTTAAGTTTATCCTACTGTTTTGAAGATATAAGCTGTTAAATAACGAATCGGTTACATACCAATTGTTATTTGCTCCATCTACAAGCCAACCGCCATCAAAATCAGGTTGTGAACCAACCACAAAATCTAAACCGGGGGAATTAAAATCATTACTTGTACCCAATAATTCGGGCCTCAATCTATATCCGGGAACAGTAGTGCCTCGATCAAGATCAAACTTAAATTTAATATCTCTAAACATCAAAAGAGGTCGCAAAACTATTTTTTCCACAGCAGAAGGCTCTCTTTTTTTCTTTTTCTTCTTAGAGTTTTTGTCATCTTTTCTAGATCTTCGTTTTTTTGATTTTTTATCGTCCGAAAATCCTTTATCTATACTATTCAGGTATTTAATCCCCTTATAAAACTTCTGAAAATCAAGCCTCGCATCGAACGAAGTCCTTTGTGTATTGGCAATAGTATGCCCCAAAGTTTCTTCCATAGAAGGTGAAACCCCCATCCAATCATATGTCGATTTATAATTAGCATTAACAGTTATCCACTTCAAAAACGAAATGTTTTTAAGTGGCAACTTATATGAAACATCTACGGCATGATAATAAGACTTCGGCCTTCCAAAACCTTTAAGATTTTGCCACATGTAATCTCTTCTTTCCTTTTCGGTTTTTTGTACCAAAAAGTTTTCATCACCGGTAAAATACTCGTCCACATAGAAAGAAGTAACTCCATACTTTTTATACTCGTCTACAATAGCGTTTTGTCTCGCCGTAAAATTCAATTTTAAATCTTTAGTAAAATTCCACCTCAAAGAGTAGTTCCTATCCCAATTAAACCTCTTGTCTTCAAAGGTAAATCTAGGCTCTCCTTGCGATTCTCTTAATGTCCTTTGATTATCAAACTTCCTAAGCTGGGTATTGAAAGAAAAAGAATTTGGCAACGGATTAAAATGTATATCCTTTATTACCTTTGCCTTTATCCACTTTATGTTTTTAAACGGCTTTATATACTTGTTGCCCAAAGAATAAGTATAATCAACAGTTACTTTTTGATCTGTTTCGTCCTCGTTTTCGACTATGGGATTCTTAAAATTCTTATTTGTATAATAGTAACCTAATTTCAAATTTGAAGGCGACCAAGGATATTTAGTACTTCCTGTATTTATTCCAAAATTAGCCAGATTCAATGATTTTACTGTAACCACATCTAAAGCTCTATCCTTAAAATCCTGCTTTTGTTCGGGAGTTGCTGCATTAGCAACTTTTTCATCAACCGTTAAGTCAAGATCATAAGGATCATATTTAGGCTTTCTGATAGTTTGCCCATACTGCATAAATAACGGAAGGTTTACACCCCAAGTCTTAGGGAAGAATTTACCCAATTGAATAGACGTTGATAAGTCGTAATCCATAACTTCCTCTAAACTTCTTTCTGCCAGTTTTTCATCCAATGCTCCAAAACCAACACTTAAATAGTTAAAAGAAGCGTTGAAGGTTCCCAAATCTGCTAATCCCACGTCTAAGTTGGCAGTTGCTGCTACTCCACCCTTTTCCTCCAAACCACTTAACACCAATTCGTTTACCCACACTTCTCCTTCTATTGATGTATTGCCATAATTACGAACGCCTATTTCCATTTGTTTTATATAACCAAGACTTGGATTTCCTTTGACTTTAATCAAAGCTCTCGGATTTTTAGAATTATCAGTATCCTGCTTAATATAAACAGAAGACAATGGAATACTATTCTTATTCCTTTCCAATTTTATGTCTATAAAATCCCTCAACTCTATATCCAAATCATTGGAATCTGGCCATATATTTTCATCGACATTTCCACCTTCAAGTGTAGAAAATTTCAACGGAATTTCATATTCATAGTAATTGTTTTCAAAGTCTTTACCTATCTTGAAGTAGAGCCTCAAATCAGTATCATCAGATATATTTTGACTCTCGGCATGAGCATATAATTGCATTCTTTTAAACAGACGAGCATCAAAATTGGTAAATTTATATACAGAAACAGCACAAGTATCTCTCAATCCTGAAAATTTTAAAGATAAGGACTTCTCATCTTGAACAATATTCTCATAATTTGTCAAAAGCCTTTCTCTCTTAACACCTATCGGCGTTCTATAGCCAAAAGGAGTTTTACTTTGGTTTTCCTCAAACCCGACGACATCAACATTCAAACTCGGAGGAACATTTTCTCCTTTACAATATATATTCTTACGCCATTGATTTCTAACGAGACCAAATTCTGCAAGCCTAAAAGTCTTGGGCTTCTTAAACCCTGTAAAATACATACGCATAAACTGTATAGACCTCAAACCATCTATTCCATTTCTTGCAAATTTCTTATCAGAATCAATTGGTATCCTAAATCTATACCAAAGTTCCTCATCTCCTTTTGATGGCTTTACCTTCTTAACATCTGTGATATATCTCTTTACCAAATTATCTGTGGTATCTATTTCCATACCATTAATACCATTCATAATTGGTAGCTTTATTCTGTACTCATAAAAAGACTCGTTTATATCCAAAGACTTGTTATCGTTCATCTCTTCCTTGTCAGGTCTAAGTCTTCCACGTCTTTCTCCGTCTTCTCTATTGGGGAAATTCCCCTGAGTATTGTTATATTTTTTGTACTTTTCAAGTAGAGATTTACCACTCAATTCCTCTGAACCAAAGTAAACCCAATTATCATTTGCCACATCATCGCCAATAGACACTTGAGGTCCGAAAGCGTCTTTTACCTCTTGTATCCACTTAGCATATTGAACACTTTCACCTGCATCATCCAATCCGTCCAATCCCAAATCCATAGAATCTATTTGATTTTGATTATTTGGAAATGCGTCATCAAGAGGTGTATCATTAGGAACATCACCCCAAATAGTTTTTGTTTTTGGCACATAACTTCCATCTTGAGAAATAGAATTTTCATAAAATTGTAATCCATCTTTTAATATATCCTCAGATACATTTCCCAAGTTGAACACAATTTCTCCCATCTCATCAAGATCATGTTTCCTTTCACTTGTTTCTATAAACGGATTCAACATCCAAAACTCGACATATTCCATATTTAGCTTTTCAAAATCGCTAAATCTCATATATCTCATCATACCTCCCCAACGCGATTCAGGATCGTTAAGCGTTATCATGCCGTCAGTATTATCCCAACTGATTCCCTTCGATATTCCGGGATAACCTCCAGGTATATCAAAATTGTAAGGACCTCGCTCACTCGGATAGAAGTTTATATCAAAAGTCCTAAGATCAGGCAAGCTACCGGCAGGTATTTGCGTTTCGAAAAGCTCCTGCCTGAGCACCAACCTCGAGTATGGATCAGACTTATCGCCACTTGACCTTGACCCCCCTTCCGCAACGTACCAATTCAACAGAGCACGATTGGCACCGTAAGCCAACGTAGTATCACTACCATCGGGAAATTTCAATTCCGGATACTTTGGAGTACTTGCCAAAATCCAATCGTTCTCAGTATTCAAATACAACTTTACCGAAGCTCCCTCAAAATCATCAAGTATAATTTGTCCGCCTTTGCTCTCTTCATCAGAACCGTTAATAGCAGAAGAGTGCCCGGGTTTTAGCGCAGCCACTTCAGTACTAAAATGAATTTGTGATTTTTCTTTCGTACTTATCAGTGGTAACTTATCAATTGCCCTTGTCAGCCAATCTGCTTCTGTACTGTAATCCATGTCCAAACCAAACATCCTGTTATTTATGGGATCGTCTCCATAACTTACCTTTTGTGTATAAGGTCTTTCAAAAAGGTGCATATACGTGGCTCCAACATTGAAGTTTTTGGATATTTCGTAATCCGCCCGAAGTCCCAACATATTCTTTTGAGTAAGATTGAACAAAGAATTATCTTCAAATCTCACATTCACGGGACGACCTGATTGTAATATCGCAGGATTTATTATTCTTATTTTTCCGGCACCTCTATCCAAATCATAATCCACGCCCTCAATCAATGTTTTACCCCCCGAGGTCACGACGGGATTGCCTTGAATATTCCAAGAACCTAAGGAAATCTCCGAAGATTGAGAAGATTTATACTCTCCCTTCAAAAAGAATTTGTTTTTTTCCAAGTCTTTTTGAGCGACCACAATTGAAGTATCGTACAGTTCATTAAATGTAAACGAATCGACCAAAGCCGGATCTATGGCTCCGATATACTCTTCCAGCGATTTACCAAACGGCTCCAATACAGGGAACATAATACTTCCTGAACCGGGTATCACAGTAACTCCTGGTATATAGTCGAATATACCGTCGGGTTGCCTATCGCCCAAAACGTTTATTTCATCAAGATTGAATATCTTCAAAAGCATATTATCCGCCAAACTACTATGAGGAATATATCTCTTGTAACTTCCATCCACATCTTCATAATAAATATCCAATTTAAAGCTCTCTCTATCGATATTGGAACCACCTATGTAATAGGCATTTTTCATCATCAAATCCCATTCCGGCAAACTTGGATTTTGCGCTTTACTCTTAAGCAATTTTACATACATCAACTTACCGGTAGTATCGGAAACTTCATTGAATTCACCAACACGGAACAATGTATCAGCTTTATCGCCATAAGTGTAGGTATATTCGTAAGAAACACCCAATACATCTTCAGGTTGGAGCGGTCTGCTTAAGGAAATAAATCCAAGTTTGTCGTTGTAAGAATATTCCGAAGTCGACAGCTTTCTTCCTTTGAATATTTCGAAGTCCCTACCCGATTTCATCTTGTACTTGTTCTCCAATTGAGTAGAAATATTAACTTTCAATCTGGCATTATCATCATCTTTAAGACCTTCATTTCCCTGATATCCCGAGTAAAAAGTACTTACATTATTATCAGGAAGTATTACATTA
>PDWI01006559.1_pt1 | contig 15569 bp, 8 predicted proteins | sample 1430891 | NCBI WGS metagenome assembly PDWI01 (sample SAMN01162508, study PRJNA174530) | Oral metagenome, whole genome shotgun sequencing project. | biome: Marine environment; feature: Marine mammal; material: Swab sample of the gingival sulcus; isolation source: swab sample of gingival sulcus... | reverse complement strand
TCTGCTTTGGAAAAAGCCGGTATTGTTCTGGAAGAGGCCCGCGCGAATGTGGATATTGTCGAGAATCACTGGATTCCCCGTACTCTGGAAAACGGAGAGACTGTTCACTGGCCAATGTCGAAGGAAATATATTTTATGCTGCTGCCCGACGGAGTGGGAGGGCTGGGGCTGATGGGCCACGGCGGAGAAAACCGTTTCCGGGGTGAGCTTCAATTAGGCAATGAAATTCTGCTGCCCGGACCCATTGCCATGACAAAAAAGACGGGCCCCAATACACCCTTTGAGAATTTGTATGTTCGTAAAATTGCGGAAACAACCCGTTATGTTCAGGTGGATGACGATCTTTTCTTTTACGCCGATACCCGTCCGGTAGTGGGGTTCCGGGTTCGTTTATTTGACTGAGTAATGCCTGAGAGGGTTCAGGATCATACGCAGACGGACGGAGGCCTTTACATGACCGGCATCCAGGCCGGTTTCGGGGAAATGGGTAAAGGCCACCCGGCCTGATACTTCCCGGGGCTTGTTGTATTCCCGCTCCCGCAGCCACAGGTGTATGGCTTCCCGCACAGCCGCTTCCAGAGCTCTGCGGCGGGGGGCTTCCTGAATAAGAGCGGCAGCCGCGCTGCCGGATGCTGCCGGATAAGCTTCTCCCGACCAGCCCTTCAGACGGGCCTGTTGAGCCGCATCCGGCTGATATTCCAGCTGAATGAACAGAAATCCGTTTTCTTCCACCGAGGCAAGAACTTTCATGCGGGGATCTCCTTTTGGAATGAGCCCCAGCGGTGTTATTGTCAGTTCTTCTTCAATGCCGCGGGCCAGGGAACGCGGTGTCCAGGTAAAGGAAAACCCGTAGATCATTCCGGAGAAAATCCAGCGGGCGTCTTCCAGAAGCATTTCCAGCGATTCGCGTTCCCGGGTGCTTATTCCTCCGGTTTCTTTCCGGTTCCGGCCCGGTTCCCGTATCTGCGTCATATCACGGAAAACCCAGAGTTCTCCCTGAACGGATTCCGCGCCGGCAGAGGCGGTAAACAGCGTAAAAATCAGCAGTAAAAAAAATCCGGCCCGCAGACCGGACAGTTTGCGTTTGTTCAGCGGGAATTCCTCATTGCCCGGATGGGGTTTATTTTCAGACGGATAATAAAGTAGAGAAATCCGAAGAGCAGACCGCTCAAATGGGTTAAATGAGCAACACCCGTTCTTCCGGTCCAGTGGAAAATAATATCCAGTCCCGTAAAAAGAAGCAGTGCCATGGGCGCGCGCATGGGCAGTACAAAGAAAACCATTAACTGCGTGTTGGGATAGTAGGTTGCAAGGGCCAGAAGAACTGCGTACAAGGCGCCGGAAGCGCCCACAATGGGAACGGCCAGTCCGGAAAAAAGATAGGCAAAAACGGAAAAGATTCCGGCCAGTATTCCTGTTAACAGGTAGTAAATAAGGAATTCACTGCTTCCCATCCGTTCTTCTACAACCGGGCCGGCCATAAACAGAAAAAATGTATTGAACAGCAGGTGGGTGAATCCTCCGTGAGCGAACATATATGTAAGAGGAGTCCAGAAAAACCCTGCCCGGAGAAGAGCGTAAGGCGAAAGGGCCAGAAGCGGCAGCAGGCGCGGCATAATATACGTCAGCAGAAAAACACCGACATTTATTCCAGCCAGCCAGAGCGCCGCGTTTCCCCGCAAGTTGAAGCGTTTCATGCCCTTAGTTTATCACATAAAGACGGAAACTCCGATAGGGTATTCCCGCAACAGCAATATGAGAGGACGCGCTCAGGTGCAGAAGTCCCCGTTCTTCGGTGAAATCAAACTCCAGTACGGTACTGAAATGGTCATCTTTCAGATAGGAGGAGAAATCAAAATTAAAGGGCTCCGGGGGGAGCAGGTCTTCATTCTCCACTGAAACAATGGGTACCAGCAGACTCTGTTTTGAGCGGATAACCCACCAGGCGCAGCGATCGTCCAGATGGCGGTCCACCCGTTCGCCGCTGTTCATTATTTCCGCGTAACTGCGGGCCACGTTTTCCAGACAGACACCTTTCCGGGCTTCGGCCGGGTCGGGCATCCAGCCCATAACCGTATTTTTTTTCAGTGAGTCCTGATAACCCCAGGCGCCTTCAATGGCGCCCATGGTTTCCAGCAGCGGGCGCCGTGAAGGACCGGCTCCCAGAAAGCGGGCCGTAAAGCGCCGTATAAGGGCGCGTTCCCTCCGGGAGCTGCTTTCCGTATTTCCGGGCGTCACCGCCAGGGGAACGGAAAAACGGAGTTTGCGGCCCAGATTAACCCGCCGCAGTTTTTCATCAAGAGCAAAAGTCTGTTCAAACCATGTCCTGTCAGCGCGGTCTTCTTCATCGTTTTCAATGATCAGGTCGACACCCTGAACGCCGAAGCTTTCCACATCGAAGGGCCGGCCTTCCGCCGCTACGCCGATATTGCGCCGGACACCGGCTTTGCGGGCGGCATCGGCCGCGCGGCGGACCAGCGAACGGTCCGGAATTTCAGGAGGCAGAGGCACGGTTTCCGGTGGCTCTGTTCCTGCCGGCGCGCTTTCCTGCGGTTCTGATTCCCGGGTGCCCCTGAGCAGAAGAAAATCAAAACCGTAACGGTCTCTCCAGAGGTCAAACACACGGCCCCAGTAGGACACAGCGCTTTCCCGGTGCTCGCCCAGGCCCGTACCTGTTTTAGGGATAAGCCGGAGGCTCAAAGGGGCTCTTCCGCTTCCGTCCTCCGAAGTGCAGGCTTCCAGTTCCGTCATTTCAAGAGCTGCCGCGAACAGTCCCCGCTGAGGCGCCTGGCCTGTTTTGCGCACTACGGCCACCCGTCCGCGCACCTCTTCCCTGAGGCGGTCCTGTTCTTCTTCGCTGCGGGGTATTATTCCTTCCTTTTTCCATAAGAAAAGTTCCGGACGGTTGAGTACGACGGCGGCGAAGGGATCAACCCGGTAATCCAGATCGAAGCCCAGTACCAGCCCCAGCATATGGGCGGCTTCGCAGAACGCGGCCATCTGAAGCTCCGCTCCCATGCCGGCCTTGAGCGCCCGGGTATTAACCAGTTCTTCCCGGATAACCGCGTGGCTTTCCAGAAAATGCAGATCTTCGGATTCACCTCTGGTTACCGGTGCCAGAATAATTCCCTGTGTCCGGAGGGTTGTCAGGAACAGAGCGGCGGAAAGAAAATCTCCGGGTTTTCCGGGAATTCCGGCAGCCCGTACATTCACAAAGGTATAATCAAACTCGCTCATCCACCGGGTGTCCCGGCGGCGCAGAATGGGACTTTCCAGAGAGTGCATCAGAGCGGCCCGGCGGAAAAAGTCTGCCGTTGTTTCCAGAGAAAGACCAAGAAGGGTTGAAGCCGGTTCGTTCAGGCAGCCCTGGCTTTCGTATTCACGGAAAAGACCCGCGGCGCGCTGAGACTGCTCATCATTGGCCGGGAACAGGCGTGAAAGCTGTTTCCAGACATTTTTTGAAAGGGCGTTCATGAATGTGATTCTACCATGAAAACAGATTCGGCGTATTAATTTTTCTGCATCTTTAGAAAAAATACCATATATTTAGCGTATATATTGTAATATAGGCCTATGAATAAACGCGCGGCTCCTGATCACTTTACGCTGAAGGCCAAAAAAATGGGCTATCCGGCCCGTTCGGTTTTCAAGCTGGAAGAAATACAGAACAAATGGAAAATACTGAGAAAGGGGCAGGCCGTGCTGGACATAGGCGCGGCTCCCGGAAGCTGGAGTCTTTATGTTCTGCGGACTTTGGGAAAAGGGGCCCGGCTGACAGCCGTGGATTTAAAACCGCTCAGCATTCAGGCGCCGCAGGGAACAAGCCTGCGGTTTTACCGTGGCGATGTGTTTTCGCCGGAAGCCGCGGCTTTTATGAAAGAGGGCGGCCCTTTCGGATGTCTGTTAAGCGACGCGGCGCCGTCTACTTCCGGAAACCGCCTGGTGGATACCCGGAAATCGCACGATCTGGTTATGCGGGTTCTGGATTTGGCAGAAGTGCATCTGGCCCCGGGGGGCAATCTGGCGGTGAAGGTTTTTCAGGGCGGCGATGAAGGTGAAATACGGGAGCGGATGCGCGGTCTGTTTGAAACGGTCCGCACATTCAAGCCGAAAGCCGTCCGCAGTGAATCCATGGAAATTTATATGGCGGGAATGAACTTTACGGGCCGGGACAGGTCTTGAGCGGGTAAGCGCTGCGCAGGCCGCTGCACGGAAGACACAGAACAGAGCCCTGCCCGGCGGCCCGGCGGCCCGGCTCCGGCCGGCTCCTGCGAGGAACAGAGCCCAGCCTGGCGGCCCGGCTTCGGCCGACTGTTACGTGGAAGACACAGAACAGAGCCCGTCCGACCGCCCGGCTCCGGCCGACTGCTGCGCGGAAGACACAGAACAGAGCCTTGCCCGGCGTCCCGGCTGCGGCCGATTCCTGCGCGGGAAACACGGAACAGAGCCCCGCCCGGCGGCCCGGCTGAGGCCGGCTCCTGCGCGGGAAACGCGGAACAGAGCCCTGTTCGGCCGGCCCGGCGGCGGCCGGCCGCTGCATGGAAAAGAACCCGCCCCTTCCAATCTCTTGATTATATTCCTCTTAGACTGCAAGCTGGAAAAGCGGGGAAAGCTCCCCGTTACTGGAGGTTTTTATGAATGACCGGTTTTTTCATTTCCTGCGGCGGCTGCCGGCTGCTGTTCTTCTTTTAGCGGTTTTACCGGTCTTTTTTTCCTGCGGTTCGAAAAGCCCGGATTCTGATTCAGCTTCTCTTCAGGCCGCTTTGAATTCTTCCAGTGCCGTTGAGCGGGCTGAGGCTGTGCGGAATTTTCAGACAGATCTGCTGACGGAGGCGGCCCTTGAGGGCGCACAGAATCTGCTCAGTACGGCAGGACGGGCCCGGAGCGAAAAAGAGGGGCTTATCCGCGAGGCCATTGATTATTCTGATATTCAAACCCGTTATTATTCGGTGGAAGCTGTTTCGGCCGCGTACCTGTCTGAAGAAGAGAATCAGGATGGAAAAGAGCTGACAATTCTGGATTACGGCCCCCGCGGAGAAATACCGGCTGAAAACCGGCGTCCAACTATTTTTGTTATGTTCAATCAGGCCATGGTGCCCCTGGCTCAGCTGGGCCGGGTTATGCGGGAGTCTGAAATTATGACCATCGATCCTCCGGTTGAGGGCCGCTACACATGGTACGGAACAAAAACCCTGAGCTTCCGCCCGGACGAACCCCTGCTGGATTCGCCGTTTTACCGGATATCCGTGTCCGGAAGCACCCGTTCTCTGGCCAAAGGAAAACTGCGCGAACCTTTTGTCTTTGATCTCTTCGGAGAACGGCTGAAGATGGTGAACATGTTTCCCGGAAACGACGCTGACGCGGATGTGGGTATCTACGAAGTTCCTCCGTCTCTGGCCCGTGAGCTGACAGTGGAATTCAACCAGCCGGTAGACCCGGAAACTGTGGGACAGTATCTGATCGTCAGGAATAAAAAGAAGGAATACGCGTTTACCGTAAGCCGTCCGGACTATCCGGAGCGGCTGATCAGCCGTACCGACAGAGCGGTGCTGCTGCGCCTGGAAACCGAGCCTTCCGACAATGCCCGTCTGGATGTTGTTCTGCCCAGAGGGGCGGTTCCTTTTGAAAACTATCCGTCCGTTCAGGGCGAGCAGAAACTCCGGCTGTACACACTCCGGAGTTTTGAAGCGGAAGAACTGGACTCCAGTGCCTGGGATTTCCCGCAGGATAACCGGCCGTCCCTGTATCCGGTTTATCTGCATTTTTCTCATCCTCTGGCGGAAGATGTTTCTTTGGAGAATTTCCGTATAGAAGTGGACGGGGTTCCGGTTAAAGCGGAAGAAACCCGTGTGTCATGGTCCACTGCGGCCTTTTATCTGAATGGAATTAAGCCGGGCATGAAAGTGGAAGTGACTGTTCCCCCCGGCATTACGGACAGGTACGGCCGGACAGCTCCGGAAGTCCGGCTCAAAACGGAAATTCCCCGGCCGCGGCCCATGGTTGAATTTCCCCGGAATTACGGTTTGCTGCAGCATCTGGAGGCTGAATTTCCGCCGTCTCTGGTCTGGCTTACCCGAAACGTTACGGAAGGAACGCTGGGGCTGGCCGCCCGGAAGAGCTTCTACGGCAGCAGAACTCTGTCGTTTGAGCAGCAGGAACTGGACTTCAGCTCTATTCCCCGGGATACCACCTATTTCCATAAAACAGATTTAACCCCCTATCTGCTCTCGCAGACAGAGAAAGGCGCCGGACCGGCCGGACCGAGAGGCACGGTGTTTCTGAATTATCAACTGCGTAAAGATCCTGAACAGACAGAGAGCCGGTATCAGTGGGTAAAGGGTATGACAGCCGTACAGGTAACCGACCTGGGGCTGACCGTACGCTCCGGTTATAACCGGGTGCTGGTATGGGTGAACCGTCTTTCTGACGGAACGGCTGCCGCCGGCGCGGATGTAACTGTATTCAATCTGGAGGGAAAAGAGTATTACGCCAGGGCAGACGCGCAGGGACTGGCTGTAATTGATCTTGCTCCGGGCGAGTATGAACAGTACTTCGACGGACGCGATGAAAAAGCCCTGTTTGTCAGAGCGGAACTGGCCGGCGATCTGGCGGAAATGAAGGTAAGGGAAGAGCACAATGTTTATGCATTCGGCATTTACAACACAGTAGAACCCCAGGAAGCGCCGGAGTTCCATCACCGTATTCATATTTTTACTGACAGGGAGCTGTATAAGTCCGGGGAAGAACTGGCCCTGCGGGGTATTCACTGGCTTCAGAATCCGGACGGCTTTGAGGCCTATGACGGGAACTATCATATTAATATTTCAGACGGCGGGGATGTGCTGTGGGAAGAGAACGGGAGTACTTCCATGTCCGGAGGGTTTTCGCACCGGCTGCGTCTGCCTGAAAATCTGGAACCGGGAGAGTATGTAATAGAGTATTCCGGTGAAGGTTTTGAAGCTTACTGCAATTTCCGCATAGCCTCTTTCCGGCGTTTGAATTTCCAGGTGACTTCCAAGGCCCTGAGTCCGGATCTTGTTCACGGAGAGACGGTCGAAATATCTGTTCAGGCCGATAACCTGGCGGGCGGAGCTTTACCCTTTGCCCCCTACCACTATTACTGGACCCGCAAGCCGGTCCGTTTTGTGCCGCCGGGAACGGAGTGGAAAAACTGGTCTTTCGGCAGTTCCGGCTGGGGTTCGGAACAGATGCTCTCTTCCGGCGACGGAACGCTTTCAGGCTCCGGCGGAGCCCGCATCAGTGAAGGTACCGTTGAGCATGAGGTAAGCGGCAGTGCCTACCGCTACACGCTGGAAACAACGGTGGAAGATGTGGACCGGCAGCTTGTCTCCTCAATAGCTTCAGCCGTAGTGCATCCGGCTTCGTATTATGTGGCTGCCCGGTTTGAACAGGGGGCGGCTGACGGCTGGTGGTCGCGTTTTATTCCGGTGGGCGATACCGTAAAAGCTGCCGTCCGTCTGGTGGATATACAGGGCGGGCTTTTGGAAACCGACGCGGTTCTGCAGTCCGGCCTTATAAAAGGTGAATGGCGGCAGTCCAGCCGTCAGGGGCTTTACGGCCGGGTGAATACCAGCTGGGAGTATGTGGAAGAAGAGCAGTGGAGCAGGGAAGTAAAAAGCAGCGGGAAGGGCGGCAGCCTGGAATTCTCGGTGGATAAGCCCGGCTCCTACACTCTCTACTTTGAATACCTGGACAGCGCCGGGCGTAAAGCCCGTACAGAAATTGATTTCTATGCAACAGGAAGCGGCTGGGTGCGTCAGGCCGGTCAGACCCCTTCGGACATAACCATGGTTCCGGACAGGGAAATTTACCAGAGCGGAGAAACCGCGCGGATTCTGGTTCAGTCGCCCGTTCCCAAAGGCCGTTATCTGCTGACTCTGGAACGTGAAAAAATTCTGGAACAGAAAATTATAGAGCTGGACGGGTCCAACTCCCTGATTGAAATTCCCCTGAAGGATGCGTATCTGCCGGTGTTCTACGCGGTTCTGAGTTCCTTCACGGAAAGAACAGAAACCGAAGACAACTATTTTCAGCCGGACTTCGGGCGTCCGCGGAGTCTCTTTGGTATAACAGCCCTCCGCGTGGCAACAACTCCGGTGGAACTGGAGGTAAAAAGCCGGACGGTTCAGGACAGCTACGCTCCGGGTGAAGAGGCCGAAGTTCTGGTAACTGTAACGCAGAACGGCCGGCCGGTAGAAAATGCCGAAGTAACGGTGCTGGCTGTGGACCGCGGCGTTCTGGATCTGGCCGATTATCATATTCCCAATCCGCTGAATTATTTTTACAACAGCTATCATTTTCCGCTGGGAACTCTGGGTGACGACAGCCGGCGTCTGCTGCTGCGGCCTGTAACCTACGAGGTGGCCAGTCTGCAGGGAGGCAGCTCCGGCAAGCTCTCCGTGCGGAAAGACTTTAACCCGCTGGCTCTTTTTGAACCGGCCGCCCTGACAGACAAAAACGGTCAGCTGCGTCTGAAAATGAAACTGCCGGATACATTAACAACTTACCGGCTGACAGCTGTGGCCCTGAAGAAAAACCGGCTGGGAATGGATGAAAACGAATTCAAAGTGAGTAATCCGGTTAATGTCCGCGCAGCTCTTCCCCGCCGCTTCCGGAACCGGGACAGTGCCGCCGCGGGAGTTATTCTGACAAATACAACGGAAGAAAGTGTTGAGTTTTCCGTCAGTGCGGACTCAGACATACTGAAGATTGCCGGTGCGGCGGAAAAAACAATTCAGGTTCCGGGAAAAACTTCGGTAGAGCTGCCCTTCCTTTTTGAAGCAGACCGCAAGGGAGAGGGCCGTGTACGCTTTACCCTCCGGAGTACAGTGCTCAACGAAGTGCTGGAAGAAAAAGTTATTGTTGAACAGCCCGTCGCTGCCGAGGCCTTTACCACAGTGGGAACAGCCGCGGCCTCTGCTCCGGCAGAAGAAACTCTTGTTATACCTGAGTACTCCGCGGAGGGCTACGGCGGCCTTTCGCTGGTAATCAACTCTTCTTTCCGCCCTTATATTGAAGATTCTTTTTCGCGTTTGAAGAACATTGCCTATCCGTCCATGACTGACCGTCTATACACTCTGGCGGCACTGGCCGTTGCCGGGAATCCTGATACCGCGGCCAATGAGGCCGCCGGGCTGTTTAAGGAGCTGGCGGCATATCAGTTTGAAAACGGGGGAATCGGCTACCGCTCTCCTTCGGAAGAGTTTGCCCGGCCGCACTGGTTCCCTTCCGCTCTGGCCGCGCAGGTTGATGTTCTTCTGGAAGAAGAGGGGGTGCAGTTTGAAAATCCCCTGAATATGAGAAAGCTGAACGCCTATCTGCTGGAGCAGATGCAGGAAGCGCGGAAAAACAATCAGGTTCCGTTTCTGGCTGTATGGAGCGCCCGGATTCTGGCGGCCCGGAAGGCTGTTCCTCTGGCCCGGCTGGCCTGGCTGGAAAATGCCGAAGACCGTCTGGGACTGGCCGGATACTATCTGCTTTCGCAGGCCTTTGACTCTCTGGGTGCCGGCCGTAACGCGAATGCTCTTTATCAGCGGGGGAAAAATTTTCTGTCCATGGGAACACAGACAATAAGTCTGGCGGAAACCTATGAAAAACGGGAATACTTTTCCAGCGGAGAAGTGGAGCTGGCCTTATTTCTGGAAGCTGCGGCCGCGCGGGGGGAAAATGAAGAACTGCTTATGCGTATAGCCTCTTCTCTGGATCAAAACCGCAACGCCCGGCGTTTCCGCTCTTCTTTTGATGATTTCTGGATTCTTATGGGATTCCGCCGGCTGCTGAATTCTCCGGGGAATTCCGGGAATACCGGGGTTAAGGTGGAACTGGCAGAGAAAACGCTGCTGGAAGAACCGGCCGGTTCCGAGCCTGTACAAGTGGAAACCGGTTTTCCCTTTAAAGCCGCGCCGCTTTCCGAACTGCCGGCAGGAGAGCCGCTGAAACTGAATATTATCAATACCGGCGAGGCTGCGGCCCGGCCGCTGTATTACGCGGCTGTTCTGCGCTACGCTCTGCCGGTGGAAACAGCTCCGGGCCGGGATGAAGGTGTGGAAGTTTACAGCCGGATTGAAACACTTGACGGGACAATACTGGAAGAGGACAAGCTGCCTCTGGGTGAAACCCTGAGGGTAAGGGTTAACCTGAGTACACCGGTACGGCGCAGTTTTCTGAAACTGCTTGTACCGGTTCCTTCGGGCGCGGAAATAGTGGATGCCGGCTTTGCGACAACCAGCCGGTACAGCGATGAAGGCGGAACGGATGAAGAATCGTTTATGCGGGAAACGGTGTACGGAGATACGTCTGAATTCCTGGCCGACGGTTACGGTGCTTACGGGCCGGAAGGGTGGTGGTTCTGGTTCTACCGTCCTGTTAAAAAGATTTACGATAACGCGGTGAGTTATTTGTGGGAGGATTTTTACTCCGGCAGCCGGGAAATTACTTTTCTTATCCGCACAACATCTCCGGGGATTTATCCCACACCGCCGGTCAGTGCATCGCTGGAATTTGAACCGGAAGTGTTTGGACGGGAATCAGGGAAACTCTGCATTATCCGGGGAGAGTAATGCACGGCAGGGGCGTCCGAAGAATATGGCCCCGGGGCCGTGCGGGCAGGTTCTGCGCGGCTGCCGGGATTGTTCTTGCTGCGGGGGTTCTGCTGCTGCGGGCGGTGCCCCGTCTTGTACCCTGGGCCGGAGAAGAAACTTTGAACGGCATGGTGTGGTCGCCGCTTGTTCTGGACCGGGACGGCAGGCTTCTGCAGGTGCGTCCTGTTAACAGCAAGGGGCTGAGGCGGATCTATGTTTCCGGAGAGGCCATACCGCGGGAACTGAAGCGTATTGTCCGGGTCAGTGAAGACCGCCGTTTCTTTTTTCATCCCGGATTTGATTTATTTTCTCTGGCGCGCGCGGGGCGGAACTACCTGAATGGAAATATCCGCGGCGGAGGCGGATCCACTATTACCATGCAGCTGGCCCGGATTATTCATCCCCGGCCGGAAGGACTCCGGATTAATGTGGGGGTGAAACTCCGGGAAATATGGGAAGCCCTGCAGATAGAATCGCGTTACAGCAAAAAGGAAATACTGGAGTTCTACATCAATCTGGTTCCCTTTGGGCGGAATGTTGAAGGCTTTGCGGCCGCGGCCCGCCTGTATTATGGACGGCCTCTGGAAAAACTGACGGCAGAGGAATTTTGTGTGCTGACAGTTATTCCGCGTTCTCCTTCACGCTTTGATCCGTTTGTACACCGGGAAAGCGTATTGAAGGCTGCCGGAGAGCTTGCGGCTGCCGCGCTGCAGAAGAGCGGCGGCGGCCAGAGGCGCGGCCGGGCGGAGAGCCGCCGGGCGGAGAGCCGCCGGGCGGAGAGCGGCCGGGCAGAGAGCGCCCCAGTGGAGAGCGCCCAGCCGGAGAGCGCCCTGCCAGACAGCGGCCGGGCAGAGAGCGGGCCGCCGGAGAGCCATCGGGCGGAGAGTGGGCCGCCGACAGACAGCCGCCGGCCGAATGGACCGGTAGACAGCGGCCCAGCGGAGCGCGCCCAGCCGGAGAGCCGCCGGGCGGAGAGCGGCCGGCATGAGAGCGCCCTGCCAGACATCCGCCGGGCAGAGAGTGGTCAGCCGGAGAACCATCGGGCGGAGAGTGGGCCGCCGACAGACAGCCGCCGGGCGGATAACGGCCCGCCAGATGCCCAGCCGGCCGCCCCCCCGCCCTTCTCCCGGCGGAAAGAGCTGCAGAGTTTTCAGGCCGGAGAGACGCTTCTCCATGAGCCGTTTCCCTGGCCGTTTTATGCGCCGCATTTTGTCCGCCGCCTGTCGGAAGAACTGACAGCATACGCGGAAAATCCGCCTGAAAGTATTTCCGCGGAATCTGTTCTGGAAATGCTGCAGGGGAAAAAACCCGTCCGCACCAGTCTGGATTTGACCATGCAGGAACACTGCCGCGGCATACTGCAGGAGGAAGTGTCTCAGGCAGGTTCTTTCCGTATCGGCAACGGAGCGCTGCTGCTGGCCAGTCCGGAAACCATGGAAGTACTGGTCTATCTGGGATCGGCCGATTTTCTGAATGAGGAAAATTCCGGGCAGATAGATGGAGTGCGGATGCTGCGGGAACCGGGGTCTACTCTTAAACCGCTGCTCTACGCCAATGCTCTTGATGCCGGATGGACGGCCTCCACCATTCTGCCCGACATACCGGTGGAGTTCGGCGCGGCTTACGGCTACACGCCGGAGAATTACAACCAGCAGTATCACGGACCGGTCCGGCTCCGGCAGGCCCTGTCGGCCAGTTTGAATATACCGGCTGTGTACACGCTGGAGCGGCTGAGTGTGGCTGCGTTTACCGATACCTTAATCCGGGCCGGTTTTGAGAGTCTCGAAGATCAGCGGGAGCATTTGGGACTGAGTATGGCGGTGGGCGGTGTGAATGTGAGTCTGGCGGAACTGGTGCAGGCTTACGGCGGGCTGTATTCCGGCGGAGTGGTGCGCCGGCTTTCCTTTCTGAAGGAAAATTCGGCGGCGGGAGAGCAGATATGGACGGCAGAGGCGGCAGAGCTTGTTACGGATATTATCAGCCGTTCAGACGATCGGGTTATGTCCTTCGGGCGGAGCGGGCCGGTCCATTTTGACTATCCGGCGGCCATAAAAACCGGAACTTCCAATCAGTTTAACAATATCTGGGCCATAGGTTTTACTTCTGATTTGATTGGCGGTGTATGGATGGGGAATTTTGACGGGAGTACGGTTATTGCGGCTCCGGGTTCGTCTCTGCCGGCCCGGGTTCTGCATCTGGTGTTTGATACCTGGAGCGCCCGGGGGGAGCTGCCGCAAAAGAGTGAATTTATTGAAGAAAAAATATGTTCACTGAGCGGTATGAGAGCGGGGGCGCGCTGCCCTTACACAATGAAGGAATACTTCCGGCCCGGCCTTGTTCCGGATGTATGCAGCTGGCATGTCCGGGGAGCTCCGGCTTCGGGGCGTCCCCGTTATCCCCAGGAGTATATGCACTGGGCAAAGCTTTACGGATATAATGTTGATTTTTCCGGCGAAGCGGCTCTGGCCATAGTTTCTCCGGCGGAAGGGGCGGTGTATTACTCCGGACATGTCCGGGCGGGAATGACCGGTTCCGGAGAGGCGGAACTTTTGCTGAACGGACGGAGGGTGTTTCAGGGCAGCCTTCCGGCAGACTCTTTACTGCTTCTGGATAAAGGGCGTTATACTCTGGTTTTGCGGCAGAGAGGGCAGGAAGCCGTGCGGCGCTTTGAGGTGCGCTGAAGCTTCAGCTGTTCTGGTGCATCTTCCGGAAGCTGACAGGGGTTTGACCGGAGGTTTTCCTGAACACCTTGTGAAAATGCGCGCGGTCGCAGAAACCGCATCGCTCGGCTATTTCATCAACACTCAGCGTTGTTCTTCTGAGAAGGGTTGCCGCCCGGCTTGCCCTGAGACGCCGGACATACACCTGTGGGCTCATGCCGGTTTCTTTCAGGAAATAACGGTTTAGAGTATCCTGCGACAACCCAGATATTTCTTCCAGCCGCCGGTTGCTGCAGTTCTTTTCAATATTGTTTTCCAGCCAGATAATAATTTCATTCAGGGGGGATGCTTCGCCCTTGTCAAAAAGTGTTTCCGACAAAGTTGAAATGCCGTGACAGACAAGCGCCAGCAGCCTTGCCTGGTGCTTGTAGGTTTTTATGCCTTTTTCCAGAGGCCGGGCCAGATCTTTCCAGTTGTAGGGAGAGGGGCCTGCCGGCCAGACACCCTGGGGCATGCGTGCCAGCTCTCCGGGAAGATGAAAATGCACATAAAGATGATTTACCTCAACCGGGCAGAGGGGAACGTAGTGGGTAAGCGGAGCAATCAAAAAAAGATGATTTGCCTTCAGCGGGTAGGCGCGGTCTTTGTGTTTCAGAACCGCACCGTCGCTGCGGTTCCAGTACAGTTTCCACACCGGACGCAGATGTTCTTCTGTTTCCCAGTAAGGGCCTATTGTTACCACATCGGCGTAACTAATTTCCGGACTGGTAACAATGGAACGGCTCATATCAGTGAAATATACATAAAAAACCCTAAAATATCCATATCTTATCCTGATTATCCGGTTATTATACATACATGAACAGTGTCAGTCCGGAAGATCGGCTTCGTTTCCAGCAGTGGAAGAATCTGAATTTCGGACTTTTTATTCATTACGGCCTCTATTCCATTCCCGGGGGGATATGGAAGGGACAGAACATAACCCGCGGCTACAGCGAACAGATCCTGCCGAACGCGCCGGTCCCGCCGGATGAATACCAGGCCCTGACGGCCAGCTTTGACGCGAAATCTTTTGACGCGCACCGCATTGTCCGTCTGGCTAAAAGTGCCGGCATGCGCTATGTGGTTATTACATCCAAACATCACGACGGGTTCTGCCTAATTCCGTTAACAGCGCCGCCGGAAGAGATCTTCTGAAAGAACTCTCTGAAGCCTGCCGTCTGGAAGACATGGGCTTCGGTGTGTATTTTTCATTGATTGACTGGCACTACCCCCACGCGCTGCCTTATCAGGAAGACAACTGTAATTCCATTCCGGAAAAACACCACCGGTACAACATGGCGCAGCTGACGGAACTTCTTACTTCTTACGGGCCCATCTGTGAGCTCTGGTTTGATATGGGCCATCCCACCCGTCAGCAGAGCCGTGAAATGCGGCAGCTCATCCGCAGATGTCAGCCGCAGGCCATGATAAACGGACGGATATGGAACAATCAGGAAGATTTTCTGGTTATGGGAGATAATGAAATTCCCGGCTTTTCCATGGATACGCCCTGGCAGACACCGGCGTCCATTTACAAAGAAACATGGGGATACCGCAGCTGGCAGAAACGGGGAAATCCCGAAGATAAAATTCATGAACTTGTCCGTCAGCTTTCCCTTGTCAGTTCGCGCGGGGGCAACTACCTGCTGAATATCGGACCGCGCGGCGACGGCAGTCCGCTTCCTTTTGAAGAGCAGATTCTGGAAGGGATAGGCCGGTGGCTTTCCCGGAACAGCGAAGCGGTTTTTAACGTACAGCCCGGGCCCTGGAACAACGCTGAATGGGGCGCGGCCACCCGCACATCCACAGCGCTTTATCTGCATCTGCACCGCTTTCCCGAAAAAGGTTTTCTGGAACTGCCGGGAATAAGGAAAATGCCGGTAAGCGTCTATCCCCTGAGCCGTCCCGGGCTCTCCTGCCCGGCAGCCCTGGGCCGCGGGGGGCTGACAGTGAATCTGGAAAATCTGAAAGCATTACTGAAAGCATCAGAAGAGCTGACGGTTATAAAGCTGCTGTTTGATTCTTCTGATTTTTTCCGGGAAGATTTTCCGGCCGTGCCGGCTGTCGCCGCCGGAGCGCCGGCGGAAGTGGAAAGCCGCAGGATTTACCGCTTCCAGGGGGAAGATTATAACTCCTGCCGGGCTATAATAGCCGGAGAAGAATGGAAGCTGCGCAGTGAAGAAGAAGGAACCCTTCTGCTGAAAATTCCCTGCCGGCCGCAGCAGTGTTTTACCATTACAACAGAGTTCCCCGGAGAAAAAGGAGA
>PDWI01005914.1_pt1 | contig 15569 bp, 9 predicted proteins | sample 1430891 | NCBI WGS metagenome assembly PDWI01 (sample SAMN01162508, study PRJNA174530) | Oral metagenome, whole genome shotgun sequencing project. | biome: Marine environment; feature: Marine mammal; material: Swab sample of the gingival sulcus; isolation source: swab sample of gingival sulcus... | reverse complement strand
CCCCTGGTCAATAAGGTTGTTTGCTGTTATCAGGGTCTTTGCTGCCTGTCGTTTGCCAAGGGCGTCGGTCAATTCGAAAAGGGCATTCTCCCTGTTCGTTGGTACCATTGCCTCAAGATCAGCCATGGTTATGTTGGGTTTGTTTCCTGTGAAATGAGCGAGTTTTTCACTTTCGGTGACGACTGCAACAGGGTGAAATCCAACCCGTTCCAGAAAAAGATCTACGGCTCTTGAATCAATTTTTTTATCAAATTCGGCAAGAGTCTTGAGCATCATTTCCTTGATGACATCTTTTTGTTCGGTCTGAGCGGCGCTGGAGCTTCCCATAGCAACCGAGCAGTCGACGACAATACCCTTTTCCTTAATGTACTTGAAAAGTTTGTGTCGTTTGTCTACGGTCTCCGCTGCAAGAATGAGTATGTTGCCAGCGGGGAGTCCTTTCTTGAAAGTTTCCTGATAACTATCGGCAATATTTGCCTTTTGGGAGTTGAGTTTGTCTCTTTTGGCAAAGAGAATTGTATCTGCCCACTCAAGATCTGAGTTGGGCTTGTCAAAGCCAAAAAGGGAGTTCCACTGTGTGTCTTCCAGTTCTGTAAGTGTGGTCTGGTTTTCGACAGTCAGTCCAACAGCGTTAGCAAATGCAAGGAGATTTTTGAGAGCCTGTTGCGGCTTGTTGGTTTTATGGGCCGTTTCCGCTTTTTGCCATAAATCAGGAAGAATTGTTTTATTATGAAACAGTGTGGTGTTGTTGACAATGAATAGTTGTTTGCCTGGGAGCAGGCTGAAGGATTGCAGCTTCTGCAGATTCTCGGCTGGATCCGTTGTTGCTTCATCAATACGGTGTATGGTTGTCTGTGTTGAGCCTGCAATAAAGGAAGATATTACCTGGATTGTTTTCTGGATCAGATAGCGTTCCCCGAACAGGAGGACGACAGGCTGGTCTTTTTTTGTGCTGGTCGCAAGGTACTGTTCGGTTAGTTCTGCACGTTTTATTAAGGACATGGGGTGTTAATGGTAGAATACAGGGAAAGCTGAATACCTGGCTCTGCCCGGAATTTTTTTGTTCAGGTTGTGTTACAGGAAAAGTTATTCACGGGGGTATTTATTTGTACTTCTGATGAAAAAAAACTGTACTTTGATCTTCGTTAAAAAAAAAGCTATTTTTGCGGGAGATTCTTGTGTACATTAAGTGACTTTTATGATCTGAATCGGTTTTATTCTCGGATGTTCAAATACGTAATATCTGGAAACAGTGAAAGAAAACAATATAATATGGAATCGCAACTGGAACAAATCCATAAAGTAAAGGAGATAGTCGATACAGTTATCAGGAGAAGGAATGTAATACTCTCTTTTCTTCTGGTCAGTATTATAGCTGGTCTGGTGTTGTATCTGGTAATCCCCAAGGTGTATCAAAGCTCTGCCCTGCTTATATATCAGCGTCAAAAAATAAGTACGTCCAAAATGTCCCCTGATGAACAGGGGCGCTTGAGAGATGTTGTGAATACCTTGTCGCAGATCGTTGTCAGCCGGGCAAGCCTGGAAAAAATAATTATTGATCACAAATTGTATCTTGAGCAGAGAGAAAGATTGCCGATGCAGGATGTAATCGAGATAATGAGGGAAGATATCAGTATCAGGCCAACAAAGGGGAGTGCCTTTGTCGTTTCTTTTGAAGGAAAGGATCCTGTAACTGTTTCACGTGTCGCCAACACCCTGGCTGCCAGGTTTATTGAGGAAAATCTGAAATATCGTCAGGAAAGGGCCAGCGAGACATCAAGATATGCTCAAAATGAGCTTAATATGGCCAAGGAGACACTGGATAAAAAGGAGGTTGTCCTTCGGGATTATAAACTCAAATATTACAATGAAATGCCGGAGCAGCGCGAGCCTAATATGGCCAGGCTGAATGCGTTGCAGGAGCAATACCAGGGGATGCAGGAATCTGTTCAGGATCTTGAGAAAACAAGGGTTCTGATTCATGACAAGATCGCAGCCAGAACCCAGCAGCTTGAAAACATGTACAATGCCGCCGCTGCCATGACTCGTGTTGAGCAGGGGCAGGAAAAAAAGACGATTAGCAGCAGGGAGCAGCTTGAGCAGCTGAAGAAACTGCGTGTGGCTTATCTTGAGAAATACAAGTCAAAACATCCAAAAATCCGGGTTCTGGATAAAAGAATTGATCGTCTGCAAGAGATAGTCCAGGGAGGAAAGGGAGCAGCAGCTTCCGTTCAGGCCGATGGTAAGGAAACAGGTGAAATTCGTGATCAGGCGCTTTTTGACTTGCAGTTGCAGCTAAAAGAGGTTGCGTTTTCCATTGAGAAGATTACAAAACGAATGACGGAGGCTGAGGCCCAGATTGACCGTTATGAAGGCTGGGTTGCCGCAGCTCCGATAAGAGAGGCGGAGTGGTCTGCGATAACTCGTGAATACAGCGAGCTGAAGCGGCATTATGATTATCTGGTCGCTCAGAATCTGCAGGCCAGTTCGGCGATGAATCTGGAGCTTAAGCAAAAGGGGAGTCAGTTCAGGATTGAAGATCCTGCCCGGCGCCCTCATAAGCCACTTACTCCTAATTTTATAAAAATAATGGGATTGGCTGTAATTTTAGGAGGTGGTTTTGGTGCCGGTCTGGTTGTGGCAACGGAATTTTTGAATACGTCTATTCGTAACCCTGTGGCTCTTGAGCTTTTAACCGAAGTTGAGGTGTTGTGCTGTGTGCCTAATGTCGCTTTGAGAGATGAGGTAAAAAAGAGAAAAACGTGGACAATCGTTTCGTCTGTCTTTTTTATATCTGCCTTTGTTATTCTTTTTTGTGTTATTTTGTTGTTGTACCAGAAAGGGGTTATCATCATTTAGGTTTCAGGTTGGGCACCATTTTGTCCCGTGATTTACTGATTGGCTGGAAGTACATAACTATAATTTTACGCAAACGATGTACCTGTTATGGGGAAAAGACGAGATAGTTCAAATAGGGTCAGGGAAAACGACGAGTCTGTGGAAGCTTCCAGGAATGAATTTGTTAATCTGGTAAACGAGTTGTTTGACCATTTCGACAAGGAAGTGGTTTCTGGAAGGCGTGCGGCAAAATCTGTTCCAGGGGAGAAGACGGGAAAGTCGGGAATTCGAAGATTTAGAAGGGAGTCGAAAGCAGGGAAAGCAGCCCTGCGTCCCAGTCAACCGGTCGCCGGGCAAGGCTATGGAAACAATTGGGATAAACGGTTTTTAAGGGGGCTCAATGAAGATTTTGTTATTCCTGAGGTTTTTAAAGTTCTTCGGGAGAGGATTCTGCATCCGGCGCAGGATGGTAAAATCCCCAGGACAATTATGGTAACCTCCTCATTGCCCCGGGAGGGAAAGACTTTTGTTGCAGCCAATTTAGCTGCGTCACTTGCTGGTGGGATGGATCAGCACGCTCTTTTGGTGGATTGTGATTTGAGAAGACCATCTGTGGCAAAGCTCTTTGGAATCAGGGGGGATGAAGGGCTGGTCGATTATCTTCGAGATGGAACAGAACTGCATAAGCTGTTCATTAAGACTATCTTGCGAAAGTTATCTGTGCTTCCTGCTGGAACAAGTCCTGTAAACCCCGCAGAGCTGTTGAGTTCTGCCCGAATGTCCAGGCTCGTAGCCGAGCTTGCTGCACGCTATGAGGATCGGATGATTATCTTTGATACTCCGCCTGTGATGGTAGCGGCGGAGACCAGGGTTCTGGCCAGATGCGTTGATGGTGTCATTGTTGTTGTGCGGGAAGGGAAAGCCGGCAAGGAACAAATTCTGCAGACTATTGATGCAGTTGGGCGGGATAAGTTGATCGGATTTGTTTACAACGACAATCAGATTAATGTCTTTGAAAAGGCATATGGATATGGGTATAGAAACCGGTACAGTTATCCCCGTGACAATGAATAGCAAATGAAATGCCGATACTACAGCTTTTGAACCGGGATTGGTCCTGTATCTCCTGACCGTACAGGCTGTATTCAAATACTGGGTTTTCTCGGGGTAATAAAAAAACTTTCTTCAAAAATCCTCTGGCTGGTCTTCTGCCCGGTGTTTTACAAGGCGCTCCTGCACAGGTGTTGCAGTAAAACGCCTTGCCGGTAGTTTACCCGAGGTCTCGAATTAAAGGCTTTCAAGCAGTTTTTGTGCGTTCTCCCTGTCTTCAAACCGGGTGCCTTTTTCCAGAATTTGTTTCAGGTGCTTTTTGGCCTCAGCCGTTTCTCCCAATTTCGCCTGGGTTATTGCAAGATGATAACCTATAGCGAGATCGTCGGGCGCGTTTTTTAACGCTTGTTCAAATTGTGTCTTGGCCAGCGTGTAGGAACCTCTGCGGTAATGCACCCAGCCCAGGGTGTCGGCAATATGCGGAGCCTCCGGGAACGCCTGTTTTGCCAGCATTGCCAGCTGAAGGGCCTTACCCAAATCCCCATCAGGTGAGGATGCTATGAGCCAGGAGAGATTGTTGGCTGCGGGAGCATAGTCGTCCTGGATAGACAGGATTTTTTCATAATATTTTCTGGCTTTTTCTGTCTCACCTCTTGTTTGGTACAAAACTGCAATTTCCATGTTACCTGGGATAGAGTTCGGGAATTTTTCGAGCAAGTCTGTATAGGTTGCAATGGCCATGTCCTGCTCCCCTTTAAAGGATAGTAACCGTGCCTTTGCCAGATAGGGAGTTACCCGGTCTGGATTGATACGCATAGCATTGTTGAAGGACTCAATGGCTTTTTTGGCGCTACCCTGTTTTGCATAAAGTCCACCAAGGACAAGCTGCAGACGGAAATCTCCAGGGGCTTTTTTCAGCTGTTTCTGGATAAAAGCGATCGCCTTATCATTATTTTGGGGGTATTTTATAGTCAGGTAGAGTGTTATTCCCCTTTTGTGTCCTGGATCTATTTCCAGGAGTTTTTGTAGGGCTTTTTCTCCTGAAGCCTTGTCTCCTGCTCCCAGGGATGCGATTGCAAGACTTTCCAGAATTTCTGCGTCCTCAGGGACTTGCTTGTTGATTTTAGCCAGTATTTTTTCTGCCTTTTTATATTCCTTTTCTCCAATAAAAGCTCTGCCGAGGAGTATTGCCGCACGCAAATTTTTGGGGTTGAGTTTCAGGGCTGTTATTGCAGATTTTCTGGAACCATTGAAGTCACCTTTTAACTGTTGGAGCTGGGCGTTGAAGGCGTGATACCTGGACTCGTTGCTCTTCCTCTGGATAGCTTCGGTAACAGATTGAGCTGCCTGGTCAATCTGTTGCTGGCTGTATTGGGCTAAAGCTAAGAAAAAAAATGGATCGGCCCAATCGGGATAGTCCTTCGTGAGTTTCTGGAGAAGGATTGTTGCATCCTCAAGTTTGTTCTCCTGCAGCATAAAACGGGCTTCCAGGAGTTTTTCGCTGCCGTGGGCAGAGTCTTTCTTCTGGATTTCATCAAGCAGCATTCGAGCTTTTTCCTGCTGGTTTGCATCAAAATAGCGCATACCAAGTGTGAATTTAATATCGTTATTCTCAGGGATCTCTTTTACAGCCTTTTCAAGGGTTAGAATTGCTGTGTCAAGATTTATGTTGAGTCGCTGGTATTCCGCCAGTTGAAGACGTGCCGCAGGATTGTTCGGGGCTATTTCAATAACTTTTTCAAGTTCAGGGACAATTCTGTCATCCTGCCCTGTGGTTCGGTAATAATGTGCTAGCAGGAGATGCGGGTGAAAGCTGTCAGGAAATTTCTGAACCATTGTGTCCAGCAGCAGCTTTGTCTCGTCGTACTCCCTTTGCTTTTCGTAAAGCTTGAGCAAAGCAATATAGTGTGATATTTCATCGCCTTCAAGTTCAATGGCCTTTTTAAAGTTCACTTCTGCGTCTTGCAAATTGTTCCGGGCGGCAGCTATCTTGCCTTTCAATATCTGGAGTCTGGCAGAATTATCGATTTTGCTGCCGAACCTGGCAAGAGCCACTTCTGCTTCCGCGTAGTTATGTTCTATAAATTCAAGGTTGGCGAGCAGGATTAATGTTTCCTCGTTCTCAGGGTCTTTATTTAAAATGCTCTCAATTTTTTTTCTGCTTTCATCATGTTTTCTTGCAAGAAAATAGAGCTGGGCAGCTTTTACATTGGCGTCAATATTGTCTGGGCTGAGATCTGCCGCCCGAACCATCTCGGCAAAAGCCTTTTGGGCATTTTCCTTTTTCATATACATAAGAGCGAGCTGATAGCGGGCATCTCCAAATTTCCCGTCCAGCTGGATGGCATTACGCAGTTCCAGGATTGCCGCATCCGTCTCTCCGTTTTTTATATAGGCAAGAGCCTGGTCATAGTGGGCCTGTTTGTCTTTTTCGGAGTTTGAGCAGGCTGGAGCAATGCTTAACATGGAAAGGAGAAGCAGGCCCACTATAATTTTTGGTATTTTGATCATAATCTTCCCTTCTTGTATTAATGAAAGAGTTACTTATACTGATTGACAATTCGGCATAATTACGAAATGATAGGTTATTATATGTCAGGTAAAAAATAAACTCAAATTAACAGCATCCTGAAGAATTGCCTTTCTTCTGTAATTTTGCGTTGGTCAGGGGGAGAGTTCCTGGTAAATGTAAGGCTTTCAGTCAGGAGTAATATTTTCGGGATAACAGTTATGTACTTGTGATAAAATTGTTTATACACATTGATTCTGGATGAAAAACCTGATTACTCAAAATACTCTTGATAGATAGAGTGTATTAACCAATTTTTTTTGTAGGAGATTCCTTTATGAAAAAGATTCTGTTTTGTTTGGTGATAGCGATTTCGAGCTGTATCGTCAGTCAGGGCTTTGCTGCACAATCCTCTGCGGATGTTCCTGTTTCTAACGAACTGAAACTGAGTGTTTTGGGAAAGATAAGAGAAGGCAAGGCGCATTCCCTGCCGGCAGATGAGGAGTACGTAATTGGTCATGGTGATATCCTCACCGTTACGATTTATGATGAGGGGGACATGGCGGCAACCAAGGTTACTGACGAGCCCAAGAAAGGAAAAAAGGCTTTTTCCGGGGTTCGGGTAATGATGGATGGGCGAATGTCCTTGAAAGATATTGGAGATGTTGAAGTCGTTGGTTTGACGCTGACCGAGCTGGCTGATTATTTGAAAGTGCTCTATTCCGAGATTTACGATAATCCGATTATCACAACGACCCTGGTGCAATCGAACAGTTTGAGGTATACGGTCATGGGAAAGGTTGTCAAGCCGGGAATTTATCCTCTTGATCATCCCATGACCCTGGTTCAGGTCGTTGCAAGATGTGGAGGCTTTAATGAATGGGCGGGACGGGAGATTTCTGTCGTGCGGGCGAATTTGCGTCCCGCCGATAAAAGAATATTCAGAAAAAACGTCCTGGTCTTTGACTATGATGATTTTATTTCCGGTGAAAAGATTAATAAAAACATCTTTGTACGATCCGGGGATATTGTTGTTGTCAAATAGGGGGTGGGGGAATGATTCCGTTTAAAAAGGTTTGTTGTGCCGGGATATCCTTGTCGTTTTTTTCATTATGCTCCTCCCAGGCCGGATGGGCAGGTTCGCATGTTCTGCGCGGAGGAATGAGTCTTGTTTATGATTTTGAAGACAGGGAGTACGAAAATCGTGACAATGGCGAGGATCGTACGCACACCATTAATCTGCAGCCCAAGCTGGACTATAGCTACAGCCCAAACCCGCTGGACAGCTATGATGTTAAATTGTCACCTACGCTAAAATACAATATTGAAGATTCAGGCTCCGATGCTGATTTTTATAATCTCTGGATGTCCTTTTTTAACCAGGCTTCCCGAAAGTTATCTGTTTACGGTTCGAACTCTCTTGTGAAAAGTGATGATCAGGACAGTATTGATACAGAGGGCGATGAGAGAGAGGGTACTGCCGCTATCCCTGAACCCTCCATGAAACTGTCTGAGGATGGGGGACGTGCCAAACACTGGACCAATAACCTGCAGATGGGAATGACCTATAACTACATTGAGGATAGCAATATAGGCTTCAATGCAGCGTATGATATTCTCCGCAACGACGATTCCGGTGAACAGTACAGTGATTATGATCGTTACACCATTACTGTAAGCAATCGTCATCGTATTGATAGTGACTGGGCAACCAATCTTTTTGCAACCTATGTCCGGGGGGAATATGACGAGGATGATGTCGCCGATTCCGTTGCTGCAGGTGATGCGGCGGCAACTGGGACAACGCTGCTGGCTACTCGTCCTTCCCAGGATATTAGCGAATATCGTTTTGGGGTATCTGTAGATAATTATTCTGTTCGGAAAAATGTCTTTTCCGTTGGTTATAATTTTACAGGTGCAGAGTATATTGATGAGCTGCAGGATGATAAGCAGACGCATCAGGCAAGAATCAGCTGGGTTAAAAAATTTAATCAGAATTTATCCTCTACCCTGGGCGCAGGGCCTTCATATCAAAAAACTGATGGTTATGATGCTGAGTGGGGAGTCAACGGAATTTTTGCCCTGAATTATATGATGGAGCGCAGCTCTGTTAAGATCCAGGTAGAGAAAAATTATGATGTGAAAAATTTTTCTGGTACCAATGAGCGGGGCGCTGCCGATTCGTGGATCACAACACTGGGGGCAGATTATTGGATAAATGAAAATGTTTCTGTTGATACTGCTCTCAGTTATACCCAGGAGACTTTGGAGGAAGCTGCCCTTGCTGAAAACAGTGATGTTGGCGGAAGTCAGTCGGTGGCCGCCACAGAGAAATATGACAAAGCGCTTTATCGGGCTGTTTTCGGGCTTTCCTATAACTTCGCAGAGAACTATTTCACAAACCTTGCCTATACTTATTCTAAAAAGGACTCTGATCACAGTGATGACGAGTATAACGATCACCGGCTTCTCTTCACCCTTTCCTGGGCCCAGGATTTAATGAAATGGTGAGCATGTTTAAGGGCTGTAATTTTTTTTTTCTTCGGGGAGGTTTGATTATCTTTTTGTTGTTGGGTACCTGGATGGTGGAGAGCGACGTTGGGGAGGTGGTGCCGGTACCCATTAAAAAGACACTTTCCGGTTTTCCACAGCAGATAGGCGAGTACCGCCTTAGTGATTCGCTTCAATCTTCTGCCGGGGTGGTGGAACTGCTCGGGGTCAACGATTATATCCAGTATAATTATGTTTCACCTGCTGGCGATAGTATCAATCTGTACGTCGGCTATTATCGGGCTGTTGGGGTTGAAGGATCGTATCACTCGCCGAAGAATTGCCTTCCGGGAGGCGGCTGGGGAATTGATGCGGTCAGAAATGTTCAGCTTGCCGCTGGAACCGGAGAGAAAAAATCTTCAATTGTTTCAAACATGACCATTCGTAATGGCGGTAGTTTCCAGGTTGTTTTTTACTGGTTTCAAAACAGGGGGCGGATTATTGCCTCGGAATATTGGGAAAAGATATATCTGATCTGGGATGCGGTGATAAAGGGACGGCGTGACGGCGCCTTTGTCAGAATTATCAGCATGGTGGATGGAGATGATATTGCCGCCGCTGAGCAAAGGGTGGCCGCTTTTGCCGAACTGGTAATTCCGGAGCTTGAGCAATTTCTTCCGGGAGAGGTGCTGTGAGGGAGCCAGGATACAATTTCAGAGCTGTGCTGATCGTAATGGCTGTAATTGTACCTCTGGCCATGGCATTTCTTGTTTTGTACTATCCTGTTTTGCAAGGGCTTTATCTTGATTGGCAGACCAATCAGGATTACAGCCATGGCTGTTTTATCCCGTTTATTTCCCTTTTTATGCTGTACTACAGCTACAGGCACTGGTGGCAGCTGAAACCTTCTCCCTGTAATACGGGAGTGGTGGTTTTGCTGCTTGGACTTGGAATGTCGGTGCTTGGCAAAGTCGGGACTGAGTTTTTTCTCCAGCGTCTCTCAATTATAGTTGTACTGGCAGGAATTTGTTTGTTCCTTCTGGGGTGGGCATACTTAAAGAATTTTGCTTTCCCTCTCGGCTACCTGTTTTTTATGATCCCGCTTCCGGCTATTATCTGGAACAAGATAGCCTTTCCTCTCCAGCTTTTTGGTTCTGCTCTTACGGAACGTGTCGTGCGAATGATGGGAATTCCTGTCTTTCGGGAAGGGAATGTACTTCATCTTGTGGAAACAAGACTGGAGGTTGTAGCCGCCTGTTCGGGACTTCGTTCATTGATGACGATGTTCGCCCTTGCTGCATTACTTGTTTTTATTTCAGCACTTCCGCCCTGGAAAAAATGGATATTGTTTTTTTCAGCGGCCCCTGTTGCTATTTTGGCCAATATTGTTCGTCTAAGTGGGACGGCTTTTCTGGCCTCAAAATACGGGTCTGAGGTTGCCCATGGTTTTCTGCATGATTTTTCCGGTGTGGTTATTTTTGTGTTGGGATTTTCGTTGCTTTTCGCAATTAATGGCTTGCTGGCAAAATGGTAGTCTGCAGTGAATCTTCAACCATTGTGGACAAGGTTGTTCCTTTTTTACTGACGTGAGGTCTGTTTTGAAAAAATTAACATATCTTATCATTATCGCTCTATGGACTCCTGGGGCATTATCCTTTCCCGATAGCGTCCATGGAAGTATAACTAAAAAGAATTTTCGCTATCTTGGGGCGTTCAGGGTACCAAAAGGTGAATATGGCCAAAGTTCTTTCGCCAACAATATTGATGTTTCCTTTCAGTATCAGCCCCTGGCGTATAATCCGGATAATAACAGTCTTTTTCTGGCGCAACGAACAAACGCACCAACTTCTGCAAAAGGTATCGGTGAGATTTCAATCCCGGAAATTATTAATCCGGCACTGGTTGATTTTGATATTTCCAGGCTTGAGACTGCAACGGTACTTCAAGATGTTGCAGATATCTCGAAGGGAACTTTTGACAAAATGAAAATTGGCGGTTTAACACCCTCAGAGGACGCCAGGGCCCAGCTTGGTGGTCTTTTTGTTTACAATAAGAAATTGTACGGTACCGTTTGGGGATATTACGATGCTTCAACGGAAAATAGCAGCAGATCCCACTGGACTGCGAATATTGACTGGTCTAAAGGGTATGATTTCTCAGGGTTACACACTGTTGGAAATCCCCCTGGTGGGATGATGGTGTCTACTGGTGGTATTGTTGGCGGTTATATTGGAGAAATACCTGACAAATATAAGGAAGCTTTTGGATTTACATTAGTGACAGGTCGGGTCGGAGAACCAATTATCAGTAGATCATCATATGGCCCAACCTTGTGGGGGTTTGATCCAGCCTCGTTTAATGGTGACGAACCTGCAAGGGCCGAGATGTGGATTGGTTATACCAGTGAGCATCAGACACTGGGGACATACTCTGATTCACCAAGTTTATACTATACAAGAGGTACGACAGTGCAGTCGGTCATTTGGCCTGCTAAAGGAGATACCGTCTTGTTTTTTGGGGTGCATGGTTTGGGGCTTCAGTACGATAGTACTGGTATGCCTGTTGCCAATGAAGATGGAAAATGCACAGGGCCGGGAACATCAAGCAGGGAAGAAGCAAAAACTAATTCGTGGCTGAAATCGAATTCTCCGGACAAATATAAATGCGGTTATACTGTTATGTCATCTGCAATGATTGTCAGTGGTGACTCGTGTTGTTTTGATCCAGAGGACCCATCACGAAAAGAACATGAACTTCCTTATTCTGTTGGAGATGGGCAGAGTTGCTATGGGCCAGGTACCGATGACTGGACATATGCACGCCGGAATGACTGGTTAATAAAAAATGCATCATCTGGCTACGATTGTGATGGTCATCGTATGAGTTCTTCTGATATTGAGGCTGGTAGTGGCTGTTGCTATCGAGGGTCTGGCCCCACAGATAAAGGTGGAAATGCATACCCGACAGTATATCAGGTCTGGTCATATCAGGTTGCGGATATTCTTGATGTAAAATTGGGTAATCGTCAGCCCTATGAATTGCAACCTGTGGTATGGTATTATGATTTGCCTTTTGATCCTGATCCTTCATTTGCCCCCAAATCCATAATAGGAGCAACTTTTGATAGTCTCCACCAAAGACTTTTTATTGGTCAGGCTTTTGGTGATGGTGAATATCCACTCATTCATGTTTTTAAGCTCGTTTGGGAGGAAAATGTTACTGCTGATGCGGTCGATTCTGAAAGTAACAATACAGGGAGTACCGGTGGTACCGGTGGTGCCGATGCAGCTGATTCCGATAGTGACAATACAGGAAATCCTGGCGGTGGTACCGGTGTTGCTGACTCTGAAAGCGACAACAGGGCTGATCCTGGCGGTGCTGACGTTGTTGATTTCGAAAGCGACAACAGGGTTGATCCTGGCGGTGTTGACGTTGTTGATTCCGAAAGTGACAACAGGACTGATCCTGGTGGTGCTGACGTTGTTGATTCCGAAAGTGACAACAGGGCTGATCCTGGCGATGCTGACGTTGTTGATTTTGAAAGCGACAATAGAGCTGAGCCTGGCCGTGTTGATGTCGTTGATTCTGGAAATATGGAGTTTTCCGGAGCTATTTGGTTACTCATCAGGAAAAGAGATGATAACCTGCAATGAGACAGGCGAGTTTCCCGAGAATATTTGTTATAAGGCTGTCGTCAAGAAAGAAATATGAATACAAATATCAATATGGAAGTTCCCTGGAAAAACTATAGTTCTGTCTCCTTTATGAGTTCTTCTTCTATTATATTTTTGAAAGAAGAGTTGATGAGGGCCAGAAAGAAGAATATTTCAAAATAGTTCAGGCTCAGGAAGAAGGAGCATATCAGATATCCCAGAAACGCGAAGGCTATGGCATCATTTATATAAAATAATTCAGGCTTGTTATTCCTTGCTGTCAATAGTTTAATTGCAGATATGTTATGACGATAGTTAAGGAAAAAAATTACTACCAGAAGAGTATAACTGAGTCCTGCAGCCAACCCTGATTCGGCGGCATATTGTATGAATGTGTTGTGTGCAACAAGCGGTTCATGATCACTATAATCCGGTAATGCCTTGGCAAAGGAGCCGAGTCCCACTCCGGTTACGGGATGGTCTAAAATCATTCGCCCGCCGCCTTGCCAGGCTATAAGCCGTGAACTTGCAGAAGAATCATCCTTGTATGTCGAAATTGTATCAGCCCGGTTCTTCATAACAGAGCCTGCCTGCCACTGAAAAAACAGCACTCCAAAGACTGCCAAAAGTACAAGCAGCTTGATATTTCGTTTTGATGCGAAATATATAAAAATGACAGCAGCTAGTCCAACCAGTCCACCGCGTGATCCTGTTAAAAAAATTGCATGCACCGCCAGGGGAATCAAGCCCCACAGGAAAATCTTGAGTATCGGTTTCTTTAGCATGAAACCTAAAAAATAAATAAAGGGAATTCCTGTTACGAAAACCGTTGCGAAATTGTTTTCATCGACATATATGGAGCCCCTGTTGCTTCCTAAGGGCCCCATAAGTCTTCCATAGCTGAATTGATACCAGTTGCCTGTAATGTATTGCATGTTGGCCCAGTAAATATAGAACAAGGTGATCAGTGTAAAAGTATAGAATAAATATTTTATACTTTTGGTACTATTGAGAATAGGGATAGAAACAAAATAGAAGCAAAAAGAAATGTTTACCAGGCGAAATAATGCTTGCGAACTCAATCCTCCCGTTGTCTGCTCAAGGAAGACATAATCTCCCTCGTAGTAGGATAATATTGCTGCACCCCATAATAGCAGCATTAGTAACGAGCTGTAATCACGGTATTTTTGAAAAGAAACTCCTCCCTTTAGAACGAAATGGAAAACGAGGGCGACGCATGTGGAAATGGAAACAATAAAGGATGCCCGAACATCTTCAAATACCCACCACCATAAATGTTGTGGCAGTAATAATGCCAACGTATAATACGCCACGACTCCTATCCAGGGTTTGAACAGGGTTGCTATGCATACACATCCTACGGTAATGTCTAAAAGTATCTCGCCCATATATTTTCAGTATAATGTTATCAAGTATGAAAAATGTGCTATGTTTTCCTGTTTTACCTTGTCATCCCTGCTGAATGAGATGTGCTAATCGTTTGATAAGTTGACATCGGCAGGATAACTATACGCTATGTCAGCTTTTCACCCGATCTATACCGTGATAAGATTTTAGCTGTGATGTTGTATATGACTTCCATTATGTACCCATATTCTTCGCAGGAAGAAGAGAAACGCCAAATTATCAATATATCCAGAACTGCCGTTAAGCCGACAAATAATCCCCCGCTCCACACCAGATTGATCGCTGAAATTGTTGGCAGGGAAAAATGGCTGACAATATAAGCGCTGAGCAATGAAATCGCTAAAAAAGGAATACTTAACATAAGTGTCCTCCTTGCATTAATGGGCAGCACTATGCTGACAAAGGCAAACTGGACTGAATTACAGATAAAAAACAGGATTCCAACGAGCAGTGCAAAAAATTCCAGTTGAGTATTTCTGAAAATCAGCAGTGAGAGACAAATACCCAGCAGCGAGAACAAGTCATAATAAAATAAAAACCTGACCTTTTTCAGACTTACAAGAGCATCATTTAAAACAAATCCTATACTGATGGAAAAGAATAACAGGGAGAGGTTGGAGAAAATTCCATACACAGACTGCCATTGTTTACCAAGGATAGTGTCAATGATATATTGCGGGAAGAAGAATATATAACAGGAGATAGTGACAGTTATGGCAAACACACATATAAAACTCACCCTTACCTGTCTTGCCAGGTATAACTTGTCCTTTTTTATTGATGAAAATGATGCAAGAATTGGTTCCAGCATAGGTTTGATTATTTCATTGGCTGGCAACAGGGTTATGTCACGTGCCATATAATATTTTCCTAAAAGTTCCGCTCCCAATGTCCTGGAGATTATTATGCTGTCTATCTGGGCACGCAGATATCCCAGAATCCCCTTCATTAATATCCATCGTGAAAACTGAAATTGTTCCTTGAATTTCTCAAAGGTAAAATATGGTTTATATGGTTTGATATAATATGAGCCGACAAGCAGGGAAAATGCAAAAATTATATCCCCTGTTATTATAGCCCAATATGATTTAAAAATAAAAGCCAGACTGATTACAAGAACAAAAGATAGTGATTTGGCTGTTATTTCGATTGAAAAGATTTTCCTGTATTTTTGTTCCTTGCGCAAGATCATCAGGGCTGGATTTTGTAAGGATTCAAAAAATAAAATTACGGAAAGGCATCTGATTACGGCTGCAACTTCAACATCCTTGAAAAACAGATCAATGCCGTCGGCGGCTATAATTATTATAACCCAGACAAGCATTTTCAAAAAAATATCTATAGACCATGCCGTATTAAGATCCGCGCTGTCAACTTCACTTTTTTGTATTATGTACTGATCACTTCCGGAAACAGCCATAATTCTAAACAAGTGTACTACTATCGCCGCAATTGCCACTATTCCAAAATCTGCTGGAGTTAACAGACGGGCAAGAAGTAACGTGCTGATCAGCCCCATACTTCTTTGTACCAATTTTACAGCCAGTAAAAGAAATGAGCTGGCAAAAAGTGATGAAGCATTAACTGCCAATTTTAATCCT
>PDWI01005913.1_pt1 | contig 15572 bp, 12 predicted proteins | sample 1430891 | NCBI WGS metagenome assembly PDWI01 (sample SAMN01162508, study PRJNA174530) | Oral metagenome, whole genome shotgun sequencing project. | biome: Marine environment; feature: Marine mammal; material: Swab sample of the gingival sulcus; isolation source: swab sample of gingival sulcus... | reverse complement strand
ATAATCCTCGTCAATCCAGTTAAACGACTTTGTGCCGCCCGACATTTCATACAATAATAATATTTGCGCAACCTCCTCACGAGTGTCTGGAATACGGTAGTATTCAGCACTATCGCTGTGCAATGTTTGGTTCATTTCCTTTATGATGTCCAAAATTGAAAATACCGACGAGTTATTTTTCACCTTTTTGGTTAGCTCAAAATTACTGATTGAATCCACCAAAATATCTAAATTTTTAAGAACTTCGGGAGATTTTACCGCACCTTCTTCATTAAAATCAATTGACACATTATAAGATACATACGAGCCTAATTGTGATTGAGTAATCTCATAAACTCTTTTCAAATAAGGAACCTTTTGTCCCATTGCATTAAACATATCCATATCTACATACACACGGAACAAAGCAGGTACAAGTAACACTACTACAAGGGTATAAGTTATTAAAATACTATTTTTTCGACGAACAACCCAATTTCCCATAACCAACAGAATTCTGTCCAACCATCGGTTTTGTTTTGTCGGTGCAGATTTCTCTGTCGGTCGGTCTTTCCCGAAACTCAAAATAATGGGCAGTAATATAATGACAAACAACCAGTTAGCAAATACAACCGCTCCACACGACATACCAACCCAGGTAATTGTCGGAATACCAACCGTTGCAAACGATATCACCGAACCAATCGTAGTAATTGCCGTAAATAACAAGGGCCAACCGGTTTCTTCGACTGCCATTATCGCAGATTCTTTGCGTTTGCCCGTCTCTCGGAAAAATCGCTTGAAAGCGTTTGTCAAGTGGATAGAATAAGCCACCGACAAGGCAATCAACAACAAAGCAGGCAGCATTACCATACTTTGTTCAAAACCAATACCCAGCCAACCCATAAATCCAAATACGGTCGTTCCCGATACAAGGATTGTAAAGACCGGAGCCAAAACGCCTTTAAACGAACGTATCATTATTATCAATAAAATCAGCATAGATAAGAAAATGATACCCACGCGTTTCCCCATTTCGGGACCAAAGAAATCTCTCTCTTCTGTTTCGGTGTAGCACATTCCTGCCGGTTTTAGTTCGTATTTGTCGCTTTTGTAACGGTCGGACGTTATTATACGGATAGCCGGTTCGCCAACTTGAAACATCGGGTCGAGCTTTGTTTCCTTGCTCCATTCCTCCTCAGGCGGAAACTCTGTCAGAGACAATACCATAAGGGCTTCGGTGCAATCGCCCGATACTATTTTAGCCAACGCTCGACGGGATAATACCAACTGGCGGATACTATCCAACTCGGCAGGGTTGGTCGGTATGCCGTTCTCAAACGGATTGATTACCTGAATGCCCTCTTCGGTTCCAACCGATATTTCCATATCAACCAAAGAAGTTACCTCGTCGGCATACGGAATACTATCCAATAATTCGTTGCCGAGATCTCTCATCATTTGCAATACTTCGGGGTCAAACACGTCTTCTGCCTCAACCACGACGAGAATATTTTCATTATTCCCGAATTGGGCTTCAAACTTATCTGTGTTGATTTTTATTTGTTCCCCGTCCTCAAACCACGACTCGCGTGAGTTGTGTGGCGTTAGATGTTTTAATCCGGCCATTCCTACTGCCGCAAAAATTACAGATATGGCTATCAGTAGCCAACGGTTTCGGATTTGAAACTCTCCGAATTTCCGAAATTTGTTGTTAATTTTCTGTACTTTCATTTTTTCTTGTTTTAATTATTTATATTGTTTTCAAAAAAAATCAATAAAGAACAGTGTTCTAAACGTGTTCAAAAAAATACCCTTTTTAGGGGTATCTATTCAATTTGCAAAGTAAAAGATTATTTTTGAATTTTGCAATCCCTATTTATGGGGATTTTATTTTATTGGCTTTGGGGTATCTTGATAATAACCCAAAGCCAATAGAGGTATCTACATATTCAACAACATTTTCCACCCGCCGGTGCCGAAAGTCATAAATTCTTTACCAAATTGTAAAATTTCCTCTTCGCTCAGTTGGTGCGATGCAATCTCCGATAATACCTGTATCCACCAAGCGGCTAAGGTGTGTATAAAAAACTCCGAAATATTTGAATTAACCTGCGGATACCTGTTTTTTATATTCTCTAAATAATCTTTTGAGGATTCTGTGTATCTATCAATCCATTCCTCTCGTATATTCTCATATTTTGAGCCGGAACATTTATTGAATAATAGATCAACCTCTTGTCTAAAATCAACTAAGAATTTTATATGTTCCTTAAAATCATCAATTTGAGTTATATCACTTGCTTCAAACCATTCATTAAAGGCATAATCTACATCTTTGTGTCTTTCCATGCTCTCATCTATCATTGCGAATACCGGTTGCAAAATTATCTCCAAAATTTCGTCTTTATTCTTAAAATAATTGTAGATATTGCTAAGCGTTACGTTGGCTTCTTTGGCTATATCCCGCATTGAAGTCTTTCGATAGCCGTTTTCGATGAACGATTTCTTGGCTACTTTAAGGATATTTTGTTTGATGTCTTCTTTCTGGATTTGCATGGTATTTTAGTTTTTGGGTCCAAATAATGTGTTAGAGGTTTATAAAAAAGAACTCTGTTCAAATAAAGGTGGCTTTGTTTTATTTAATAATTTCATTTTTGACTTGTATTAGGGAATTATTCCTTGATTGTATTGATAATTTTATATCCTATTATTCGATCATATTGTGTACCGGGGGCATGATAATAGCATAAAATCAAATAATAATTTTCTGTTTCCGCGTAACTGCCTTCAACGACCGAAAAGTCAACGTTTTTTTTCTCCGGGTCTGCAAAAACATAGGCATAGTTGTAAATGCCTTGTTTGAGTAATAACCGCAATGTATAAGCCTTTCGGTTGTAGTCATAGGTCATTTTATATTTTTTGTCCAAGCGATAATTTGATAATGCACCATAGACATAAAAATTGCTGTTCGATTCGGTAAAGTCTTGATATAAAGTGAAATCCGTGAAAACATATTCCGACTCCAAAGAAGGGTTTTGAACCGATTGGGCCTCGATCCAAAATTGTCCGTCCAAATCTTGCATGTAGGTGTAACTTTTGTAGCAACGTCCGGAGTCGGGTAATAATTCAAAGAAATAGTAAGGAGATTTGAAATAAATGGCGTAAACATTATGATTCAAATATTTGGTGTCTTTGCTGTTAAAATAGCGAAATTCATTTCCGCCGGGAAAGCACAGCTTTTCCGGATCCGTATATTCAAAAAGGTTGTCTTTGATGTAAGCAGGTTTTAATTCGGTAATCGAGAAATTCGGGTCATTGTTTTGATACACAGAGACTTGCAAGTCTTCTAAGGGATTGACCACCCGGCGTTCTTTGTCATAAATTTTGAAGGACAGTTCTTGATATTTGTCCATAAAAGAGACGCGTGAGGGGCGTTTGACAGAAGCCTCCACCACTTGCAATTTTTCTTCTGCAACATAGAATCGGCGTGTCAAAACCGGTTGGGATCTATCTTGATTTTCATAAACAAATAAGACATAATTTCCTGAAATTTTCGGTTGCACATCAGCATTGGGCAAGGATAATTCAAAATGTCTGTACGGGATTAAAGTATTGAATGAATTTTCAAAATCACGCAATTCATTTTCCTCAAAACCTGCGAGATATTCCAAGGGATTCAAGCCGGACTCTTTCCAATCGGCCGTGCAATGAATCAATGTATAAGAATAGTCAGTAAACTCATCCGATAAATCATCAAAACTAAGCAGCAGCTTTGTTCCTTCTTCCAAATTCAAAATGGGATAGCTGAACGGCAATCCGCTCTGATGCAACATCACTGTATGAATTTTTGATTTATAGGTCTTATTTTCGTACACAATTTCATCGGCTGATGCTTGCCAAGCAAAGCTTAACAACAAGAAAAATACGCTGTTTATTTTTTTTAGAAAGTGGAGCATTCAGTATAAGCAAGAAAATAAGTAAGGATGTACTTTGCTTTATATGGCGCAAAAATACTGCACAAAGATAGAATTTAAGAACAATAAAAAAATATTTTTGCAAAAAAATGTAACCATTTTCGAATCTATGCGTATTAACAAGTGAACGCAAGCATGTAATGACGATTAAAGAATACAATACAACCGTGAATGATTTTTCGGATAGTGTGTATCGTTTTATTCTCAGTAATATCAAAGATGAAAACGAGTCACAAGATATTGTGCAGGAAAGTTTTGAGAAGTTGTGGGTAAATCGGAAAAAAGTAGTTTATAAAAAAGCAAAATCCTACCTTTTTACCGTAGCTTACCGCAGTATGATAGACAAGATTCGAAAACAAAAAAGGATGAATTATACCGATCAAACAGCAATTTTAGATGGAAAATATGAAGAACAATACAATGATTTACAAGAAATATTGCACGAGGCTTTGGAAAAACTCCCGGAGGTTCAACGCTCGGTTATTCTCCTGCGAGACTACGAAGGCTACCCTTACAGAGATATTGCCGAAATTACCGGTCTGAGCGAAGCACAAGTAAAAGTATATATTTACAGAGGAAGAGTGGCATTGAAAAATTATATCAGAAAAATTGAAAATTTAGTGTAATCCTATGACTATCATCACATTACATAATTATGAGGCTTTTTTGCTGGATGATGCGGAGGGCAATCTGAACGAAGAGGAAAAAAAATCCTTGTCCGATTTCCTGTCCGATCATCCGGAAATCAAAGTTCCATCGAATGACGATTTTTCTTCACTCCGACTGCATGCTCCTCAGATTTCTTTTTCATTGAAAAATAATTTGTTGAAAGAGGAAGTTGAAAAAAAATACAGGATTACGCGAGAGGAATATTTGTGTGTTGCCGAAACGGAGGGTGATAGCAGTTTGGAGGAAAAATTGGAGTTGCAACAAGAACTGCAAGACTCTTCGCAGCTGCAAAAAATGCTCGCTTTATTCAAAAAAATAAAACTGCATCCCAAATACACTGTTTCTTTTCCAAAGAAAAAAGAAGTTCTTCGCAAAGAATTTTCCATTAATTTCAAAGCCGCAACAGCTGTTGCGGCAGCCATCTTGCTCTTTGCTTTTGTTCTCCCTTACGCTATGCAAGATAATACCTCGCCGAAAACACTTGCTGCCCGTCCGGCTTCCTATGCCGTTGCCAAACAAAGAGCAAAAAGTGTACAACAGAAAATACTCGTATCCGATTCAGAACCCAAATACTATGCAAGAAAATCTCCGGCAAAGAATCATCGGAAAATCAAAAAACAAGTCCATAGAAACAAAAAGAATCATGTCAATAATCAATTAGTTAAACAACCGAAAGGCGAAAGTCTTGCGTTCATGAATAAGAGTCTCGCCGATAGTGAAAGAACGCACAAAGTTTCAAACGTTGTGCCCAAGAAGCAATCGGCGGCTCTTATATTGAACAACAATGATGAAGACAAGATTTTTCAACAAGCCCAGGTGCTTTCTGCCGGATTAATGAACGTCAGAACTCCCGATATTAGAGATCAAATCTGGAAAGCTGCCGAAAAGAGTGTGAATGTAATTCGCTTACTGACTTCCGGAAACATGTCCCTAAAAAACAATTACACTCCCAACGGAAAAATCAAATGTGTCGAATTTTCCACCCCTCGTGTACGCATCAGAAGAAATTTCTCTGCCAAAACCGTAAACTACATTCCTTAAAGAAGTCCCAATAAAACAAATAAAAAATGATGAAAAAATTATACCTTTTACTCTTTTTATGCTTGGCACATTTTGCCTCTTTTGCCCAAGAAGAAACCAATCGAATCAAATTTCTGACTATTGAGAAAGGGCTCTATTTAGAACCTCTTAACCGCTTCAATAGTCACTGGGCAGGCTTTGAAGTCGGTATTTTAAACTTTTTTAACGATCAGTACCAGTTTGCAGATTCCAAAGAGTACGATTACCTGACCATACATCCCGAAAAAACGATGTTTTATTCCATTAACTTCATTGAACTCAGTGCGATTTTGGACAGAAGAAAAAAACATTGGGGAATATCCTCCGGATTGGCTTTGGAATGGAACAGCTTGTCTCTTAAAAAGAATATTGATCTTTACAAAGATGATGACAACCGTCTTCAAGCAGATATGATACCGAAAGACGTAAGAAAATATAAGAAAAATAAATTGAATATGGCTTATTTTACACTGCCGATTATGCTCGAATTTCAGCAACGCATCGGCAGTGAGAAATTATACCTGAATTTGGGCGTTACCGGAAGCATCAGAGGATGGTCCAAACAAAGACAGAAATATTATGACGGCGGACAAAAACGCAAACTCAAAGTCCGCAATGATTTTAATCTGTCGCCTTTTCGTTACGGTTTGCGTGCCGGAATCGGTTACGGGAGAGTCGGCTTGGTTGTTTCATACAGCTTAGTGCCCCTTTTTGACGACAGCTCTGCTCCCAAAATATACCCCATTGCTTTTGCTTTGCACCTTTTGTAGAAAAATATTGCTACATTTGCTGGCTGAAATGCTTACTTGTCGATGTTGTTATTTTCGTCACGTAAAACTCGGTAAATGATAAAATATCCTGCTTTTTTTTCTCTCTTTATTCTTTGCCTGATATCCTGCAAGGAGGTCTCTCGGAATCATGCAAACGCTTCTTTGTCAAATCCGCACAAACTTTCTTCCAAGATGGAAGGCAAGGCTCCTGTCCCTCAATTGTTGGACACTGCCGCTATCAATCTTCCGGATACATCTTTTGTGGATGTAACATTATTCTCAAAACAGATCATTCCGGACATTCGTTATGCAACAAAGAATAATTTTACCCGAACTCAACTGTACCCTTGTGCAAAATGTTTATTGCGCTACAAAATATTGAAAGCCTTGTTGCATGCTGAAAGTATGTTTTTAAAACGAGGATTTCGTATCAAAGTTTTTGACTGTTACCGTCCGTTATCCGTACAAAAAAAACTTTGGGAAAAAGTTCCTGTTCCCGGTTTGGTTGCCAATCCCGCAACGGGATCTCGCCACAACAGAGGCAGTGCCATAGATCTTACATTAACTGATATGCTTGGAAATGAATTAGATATGGGGACAGATTTTGACGATTTTTCATACAAAGGCAAAACATTTTGCAAAACTCTTCCCGATACGGTAAAAAAGAATCGTATGCTCCTGCGTTCTGTAATGCAAGCCGCCGGATTTGCAGGAATCAACTCTGAGTGGTGGCACTTTTTATATGTCGGAAAGAAACGCTACAAATTGAGTAACCACTCCCTGTGTGATTGAGATTGATGAGGATTTACACACAACGGTGAAGGACAGAATAGAAAAAAAACTATTTCAAGCCAACGGGTAAAAGGCATCTTCAAAATGATCGATTAGGATTTCCGTTCCTTTCTCGATTACTGTAATGATGTCAAAACGAGCTTCCAAATCGATTTCATTTTTCTCGATATAGATGTTGGCAGCTTTGATAAGGAATCTTTGTTTCTTCTTGGTTACTGCTTGGAAGGGATTCTCGATAAAGTTAATAGTGCGAGTCTTAACCTCTACAAAAACGATGCAATTGTCCTTCTCAGCAATGATGTCTATTTCCCAATGTCCGGTGCGGTAATTTTTTTCGTGTATGGTATAACCGTTACTCTGCAGAAATTCTGCAGCTTTGGCTTCCCCCTTGTTACCCAGATCATTATGTGTTGCCATTGTCCTGTTTCTGTGCAGCCAAAGCAAGAATTACACCCAAGGCAACGCCAAGCAACGCGGCAAAAAGCACCCGAAATTCCTCGGGCAATAAGAACGTAAATGTATGTGCCGGAATCCAAAATAAAGGAATTGTTTTTTTGAAAACAAAATGAAACATCGTATGCCAATCCATCTGTTTTAATATCTCGGCAAAGTGTATTTTCTTTGTCAAAGCCGATAATTTTCCGTTGTGATTGGTAATGTGTGTATCCGTAATTTTGTGAAAAGTCATCATTACCGGAGCGTAAAATAAGTTGAGAGTTGCACTAATGACAAATGCTGCCAATAACTTTAAGCCGGAAAATGGTTCGGCAAGAGCCCGGCTTGCGCCGTTTATGTGCAAAGCTTCGAGCATACGAGGAGTTCCTGTGGCAAAAATTACAAAAGCCGCTTTGATAGTCAATCCTAAAAATCCCCAGACCATTGCTCGGGGTAACAGTCCAAACCCTTTGCGGTTGTACACTCCCTGCCGGATGCGCAGCCCTAGGGCCTCTCCAAAAGTTGCCAATAATGCAAATTTGAAGAATGCGGTAATGAAACCATGCTCTTGATTAAATGTTGCATAAGCTCGATATATTTCGCTCCAAAGAAAGAAGGGGGCTAAAAAAAATGAGATTCCGATAATGACGTAAAAATCTTGCTTTTTCATCTTGCAAAGATAATTTTTATATTTTTATTTTTACGGCAAACAAAAAATTTCTTCCGGGTGCCGAAATTCCGGAGGAATAGGGACGGTACAATTTATTCATTATATTTTCGATGCCGACATCCAATTGTATTATTGGATTGATGCGGTATGAGGATTTTAGGTTCACGGTTAACCATCTTGGGACGTAGGGATTCCCGTTTGCGTCTTTTGCATAAATATGTGTTTTGCTTTTTTCGGACTCCGGCAATTGTTCATAGTTTAGCTTTCCGTTATATTCAACATAAACGATACACTGCCATTTTTTTTGTGAAAATCGCAGGTGTGAAGAGCCGAAGAGTGGGGGAGCATGGCGTATGGGCAGGTGCTCGGAGTCGTAGCCGCGTGTCAGGCTGAGTCGTGTGCCAAAAAAAAGTAAATCGGGAATAATGTGCCAATCTGCAGCAGCTTGAAACCCATATATTTGTGCCGTATTTTTGTTTGTAATTGACCGGATTCTAAGATGTTCGCCTTGAAATTCGATACTGTCTTTTCCGGCATATCGAAAATTGCTGCGCATCAAAGCATCTTTCAATAAGGTGTAGTAAATTGATAAAGAAAAACGGAGGCGAGTGGTGATTTTTTTTTGTGCAAACAATTCTGCTCCGTAGGCATATTCGGGTTTTAAATCGGGATTGGGAACAAGCAGTTTCCCGGGTTCTGAATCAAATATTTTTGACAAGTCATCTATATTCGGAGCTCGAAATCCGGAGGCGACATTTGTTTTAAACAACCACTGCCTTGTCCTGTAAATCAGACCAATACTTCCATTTACAGCTCCGGTATTGAGCCGTACTTCTTTAAAAGGCAAAAGAGCAAATCGGTTGTCGGAAGCAATATGTGAAAAGATTCGAGTGTAGCGTAATCCTCCGGAGAGAATGATTTTTTCTCCGAGAAAATATTTGTAGTTTGCATAAAAAGCATGTGTAGAATAAGGCACATTATTCGGGTATCGAGTAGAAGCGTCTTTGATCTTGTCAGAATTTATGGGTTGCTCAAAAGCCTTGGAGAAAACGCGACTGTAATTATTTTCCAATCCGTAACTCAGTATGTTCCTTTCTGCAATTTTCTTTTGGAAATCCAGCATGAGCGAGAAGGTGCGTACCTTTTCAATCCCGGAATGTAAGATATTTTCTGCCAATTTTTGTTTGTGTCGGCTTTCTTCATAGTTTCTGAGCGCCAATACAAAATTCAAATTGTTGAAAAAGAGACATGATTTTTTTCGGGAGAATTTGAGGTCATTTCTGAACCACTTTTGAGGACCGTAATACCATTGAGCATATTTCAGTTGCCCTTTTTTTCGTTCCAATAATCGGTCGTAGCGGGGAATATCCGAACTGCGAGAATAATAAAGATTGTATGCGAGGTGGGTATTTTTTCCAACTTTGATTGCGACTTTTTGCAAAAAGTTAAGCCATGAGAAATGCGAAAATTTTTGTCGTTGAGGTTCATCATTTTCTTTGATTTTGCCCTCTTCCACATAATCCGGTCGCAAGTAATTTGCATTTCCGAATTTTCCGGCTTTTACATCGGAGTAATTATTGAAACTAAGACTTGTGAGGAAAGATAACCTTCTGAATTTCAGGTTGATATCAATATGCGAACTGCGTTCAAAGGCGGCAGAGGAATAGCGCGAAAAAAAGTTCCCGGAGAGTTCTCTTTTCTTTTTTTGAGCAAATGTATTTTTGAGTGTTTGTATATGAATAACTCCACCCAGAGCATCGCTGCCGTAAAGCACAGTGCCGGGACCGAAGATGATTTCTGTTTGTTTGACACTTGCGGCGTCTATGGCGAGGATATTTTGCAAATTTCCGCTGCGAAAAATCGGATTGTTCATGCGAATACCATCGACACATAACAAAATACGATTGGCTGCAAATCCTCGAAGCATCGGGCTTCCGCCTCCGGCTTGGCTCTTTTGTACAAAAACTTCTCCGGAAGTTTGCAATAAGTCAGCCGAGGTTTGTGGATTGTATATTGCTGATTTTGAAGAATTTATAACTAATATATTGGGTGCTGTTTCTTGCTTTTTTTCTTCTTGCCGCGAGGCGGAAATGATAATCTCATCGAAGACGATTTGCGCCTTTCCGGCATAACTGAAACAAAGATACAGGATCACCGACCATATTCGGAGAGTTCTTTTTCCGGACATCTGTTTTTTATAAAAAAGATGCTGCAAATCTTTGGGCGATTTTACAGCATCCTCTAAATTATGTTATGTGTGAAAGTCTGAGTTTATTTGTTGGTGAAACCTAAACGTTTCAAAAAGGCATCGGCTTTGGGCTCTCTTCCTCTGAAGGCTTTATAGAGGTTCATCGGATCATCAGTATTGCCTTTTGCCAAGATATTTTCTCTGTATTTTTTTGCGGTTTCTTTGTCAAATAACGAAGTTTCTTTAAATGCTTCAAATGCGTCAGCATCAAGCACTTGGCTCCATTGATACACGTAGTATCCTGCGGCATATCCTCCACTGAAGATATGTTGAAAATAGGTAGTTCGGTATCTTGAAATTACTTCGGGGATTAGTCCGACTCCTGATAAGATTTTGTTTTCAAATTGGTTGACATCAAGGTCGGCTACGGGTTCTTTCAAAGTATGCCAGTTCATGTCCAATAAGGCGGCGGCGGTGTATTCTGCCGTGGCGAAGCCGTTGTTGAATTTGCTGCTGTTTTTTAATTTTTGAATTAAAGAATCGGGAATAACTTCTCCGGTTTCGTAGTGAAAGGCGTATTGTTTTAACAATTCCGGTTCAAAAGCCCAGTTTTCGATTACTTGTGAGGGGAATTCTACAAAGTCTCTGGGGACGGATGTTCCTGATAATGAGAAGTATTTGCAGTTAGACAACATTCCGTGCAGGGCGTGTCCAAATTCGTGAAAGACAGTTTCTACTTCGTCCACCGAGAGCAAGGCGGGTTTGTTTCCGGCAGGGCGGGATACGTTGGTAACGTTGATAATGACCGGGGATATGTCTTTCCCTTTTATGCGTGATTGTTTACGAAAGGAGGTCATCCAAGCTCCGCTTCGTTTGCTGTCTCTGGGGTAGGAGTCCACATAGTATATGGCGAGGTGTGTGCCATCGGCTTCTTTTACTTCGTAGGCCGTTACTTCGGGATGGTAAACCGGGAAGTCTTTTAGAGGTGTAAAAGTGATTCCAAAGAGTTTTTGCGCCATCAGGAATACGCCTTTGTAGGTATTTTCTAAGGTGAAGTAGGGGCGTAAGGCTTCCTCGTCCAAACTGTATTTTTCTTTTCTTAGTTTTTCGGAATAATACCACCAATCCCAGGATGCTAATTTGAATTTTCCGCCTTCTTTGTCAATCATTTTTTGTAATTCTTCGGCTTCTTTTTTTACTACGGGTAAAGTGGCTTCCCAAGTTTCATTGAGCAATTGAAATACATTTTCCGGAGTTGCGGCCATGTTTTTTTCTATGATATAGGCGGCATAGTTTTCGTAACCCAGAAGTTTTGCTTTTTCGATACGCAAGTTTATAATTTCCTTAATTACATTCTTGTTGTCGTTAGCATTGTCGTTGTTGGCTCGGTTGATATAGGCTTTGTAAATTTTTTCTCGCAGGCTTCTGTTTTTTGCATAAGTCAAAAAGGGAATCATCGAAGGTTTGGCTAATGTGAAAACCCATTTTCCTTTTTCTCCCTTGCTTTCTGCGGTTTCTTGAGCAGTATGAATGACATTTTCCGGAAGTCCGTCGAGGTCTTCTTCTTTGTCGATAACCAATTTGAAATCATTGGTTTCGCTCAAAACGTTGTCTCCAAATTCAATGGAGAGAGCCGATAGTTTTTTATTAATTTCCTTGAGGCGATTTCTTTTTTCTTCGGGAAGATTTGCTCCGTTTCGCACAAAGCCTTTGTAGGTTTTGTCTAATAACATAGCTTCTTCTCCGGATAAATTTTCTTTGTCACGGTTGTCGTATACTTCTTTTACTCGCTTGAATAAATCTTGGTTTAGATAGATTTCGTCTCGGTGTTTTGAGAGCAAAGGTGAAATTTCTTTGGAAATGGCATTGAGAGAATCGTTTGTGTGGGGCTCCTTGATTCCGTCAAAGATCATTTCTACATTGTTCAATAATTCTCCGCTGAAGTCGAGAGCTTCTACTGTATTTTTAAAATTCGGAGCATCCGGATTTTTGATAATTTCCTCTATTTCTTGGTTGTGTTGCGCCATTGCTTCTTTGAAGGCGGGCAAAAAATGTTTGTTTTTAATTTTGTCGAAGGGCGGCACGCCGAAAGGGGTGTCAAATTCGACCAAAAGGGGATTCTTGCTCATATCTTCCTTGTTTTTTGATTCATCATTTGTGTTACAGGAGGCAGCAAATAAGAGAATTATTGCTGCAACAATTGTCATTTTTTTCATGCTTTTGTGTTTTGATGTGTGTTAATTTTTTTGAAGCGCAAAGGTAATATTTTTTATAAAATATTCAACGGGTAAAAATAGGGGAAAAAGATGCTTTTATTCCGGATTAAAGTTCTTTTCTTAACCGTGCGACTAATATGCCTAATTGTTCGCGGTATTTGGCGACTGTTCGGCGAGCAATTTTATAGCCTTTTTCGGTCAAAATTTCTGCTAACTTTTCATCAGTCAAAGGCGAACTTTTGTCTTCATTTTCAATACATTCACTTAATATTTTTTTGATTTCTCGTGTTGAGACTGTCTCGCCGTCTGTGGTTTCCATTCCTTCGGAGAAGAAATAGCGGAGAGAAAAAATACCAAAGTGTGTTTGAATATATTTGCTGTTTGCTACTCGTGAAATGGTGGAAATATCTAAGCCTGTCATATTGGCTATGTCTTTGAGTATCATTGGTTTTAAGTCTTTTTCGTCTCCATGCGTAAAGTAGGAGTCTTGAAAACGGACAATGGCATTGATGGTTTTGAGCAGGGTATGTTGCCTTTGTTTGATGGCATCAATGAACCACTTTGCGGTATCCAATTTTTGTTTGATAAATCCGAGAGTTTGCTTTTCTCCGAGAGTTGGTTTATCGTTGCTTTCTTGTATAGTTTGCAACATATCTCGGTAGGTTTTACTGATACGCAGCGGAGGGATGTCTTTGGTATTGAGGCTGATGTACTTTTCCCCGTCAATGATCTTAAGAATAAAGTCGGGCGTTATTTGCTCGGCATTTTTATTGCTTGAAGCACTGATAGAGTTGCCCGGTTTGGGGTTTAATTTCAAAATAAGTTCTACGGCATCTTTTAGAAGTTCTTCCGTAATACCGGTTCGAGTAAGAATTTTTGTGTAGTGTTTTTTTGAAAAAGCCTCGAAGTGGTCAAGCAATATTTTTTGAGCCAAATCAAGTGCCAGAAGGTTGCCCGTATTGAGTGCTTGTAATTTCTTACATTGTAAAAGTAAGCATTCCTGCAAGTTGCGCGCGCCCACGCCTACGGGTTCCGATTCTTGCACGATTTGCAGTGCATCTTCGAGCTCTTCTTCGGAGGTGTTGATGTTTTGACTGAATGCCAAATCATTTACAATAGCGTGTAAATCACGCCGAAGATAACCCGAGGAGTCTAAACAGCCGATCAGATAATCAGCTAATTTTAATTGACGTGCATTGATTTTTTTTAAATGCACTTGAGTCCGTAAGTGTTCTTGCAAAGATTGATCTTCGGAATAGGGGATTTCTATGGTCTTGTCATCTTTTGAGCGGTTGTTGATATGCAATTGATAAAAAGGAATATCTCCGTCATTCATATAATCTTCCAAAGTAAATTCATTTTCGGTGTCTTTTTTTTCGCTCGGTTCTTCTGATGCATTTTCCGGACTGTTCTCATTTTCAGAAAAGTGAGCTTCTTCCAATACCGGATTTTCTTCGAGTTCTTTTTTTATGCGCTGTTCTAACTCCAAAACAGGCAGTTCCAAAAGTTTGATAAGTTGAATTTGTTGCGGAGAAAGTTTCTGCAACATTTTCTGACTTAAATTTTGTTTGAGCATAATTCCTTTTTTATCAAGTGCAAACTTGCAGAAAATTTACGAAAAAGAAAAGTGCCGGACTTGAAATTTTCAAAATCAAAATGTCGCAGAATATTTTGCATGTTGTGTAAGTGTCTTATAATAAGCGCTTTGTGTTTTGAATTGAGTTGGGATAAATAAGTATCCCGGACCGGCATGCAGGCATTGGTATTAGCGGATTATCGGATCTTCTATGCGCTAAGTCGATCCGGTAATTTCCCACTCTTCTACTTCTCCTTTTATTTTGAAGAAAATATTTGCGGTTTCAATTTCTTTCAGGTTCGACAGCTTTTTGTATCTATCCGGATCTCGTATTTTCAGTTTATTTAACAGATGCAAAAATTCATATTCTATTTGCTTATCATGAACCGGGATTTTGATCGGAGAGAAGTTAAAATCAATTTTTGCCGGATTAAATTTATAATTTCGTCGCGTTGCTTCTTCGTATATCTCTGATAAATATTGATTTATAGCTTCTTCAGGTTTTTCGGATCTCTTGAATCTGATAAGTTGAGGATGGTTTTTATACCCTTTCGTTTTATTTGCTAACACATTTTTAGCTAATAAAGTTTCACGCCAAAGTGCAACCAAGCCTTTGGAATCAAGATACTGAAAACTTACAGACCACAATCTCATAATTTTATTTTAACTTTAAACTTTTGTTTATCCGTTGCCTCTCAACCATTCTTGCAAATTCTCCGTTTTGCTTTATTAATTCCGCCGGACTTCCTGTTTCTGATACTTTTCCGTCTTTCAAAAGAACTATTTTGTGAGCATTAGCCACGGTTCGCATTCGGTGTGCTATTATTAATACTGTTTTATTTTTTATCAACTCGGATATTCCGGCTTGTATTTTGGTTTCGTTTTCAACGTCCAAACTGGCTGTTGCTTCGTCCAAAAGTATTATTGGAGCATCTTTAAGCAAGGCGCGTGCAATGGAAATTCGCTGACGTTCGCCTCCCGACAGGCTTTCGCCATTTTCGCCAATCAAGGTGTCGTAGCCTTGTGGTAGTTTTTCGATAAACTCCTCGCATTGAGCCAGTTTTGCAACTTTTTTTACTTCTTCGTCTGTTGCGTCTTTTCGTCCTAAGCGGATATTTTCCATAACACTGGAATTAAACAAAGCAACATCTTGAAACACAATTGAAAAGTTTTTAAGCAGGTTCTCAGGCTCAACTTTTGAGATGTCCTTGCCGCCGAGCGTTATTAGTCCGCTGTCAATA
>PDWI01005910.1_pt1 | contig 15576 bp, 14 predicted proteins | sample 1430891 | NCBI WGS metagenome assembly PDWI01 (sample SAMN01162508, study PRJNA174530) | Oral metagenome, whole genome shotgun sequencing project. | biome: Marine environment; feature: Marine mammal; material: Swab sample of the gingival sulcus; isolation source: swab sample of gingival sulcus... | reverse complement strand
CGTCAAACCAAAATGATTTTTAACCACATCACGAACAGCATATTTTCCTCCGTCCCAAGCGTAACCTGTATCTGTAAAATAGAAAATAGATTTGAAATCGGTTGTCAAATACGGCTCTCCAATTAAGCCAAAATCTGCAAGTTGATTTTCTTTCCAAAAATCACGATTATCGTATTTAGAAGTCGAACTTCCGTGCATACAAACTGTTTTCACAGGGTAATAAGTCCTAAAATAAACCAAATTTTTCTCAAAAGTCTTTTTAGCAAGTTGCAAATCTCCTTTGGCAAAGGCTAAATCTTCGTAATGATATCCGATTTCGTGTCCCATATCAGCAATTTTCTTGATAATATGAGGTTTGTTGCTCTGCTTGACAATACGAAAATAATAGGTTGCCTTAACTCCCAAGGCGTGTTCTGTTTGTGCCATTTTTAAGGCATTATCAGCCACCTCATCAACATCGTGCCTCAATATTAAAAATTTTCCTTCGGGCTTATTTTCGCAATACTCTTTATAAGGTATTAACGAATATCCATTTTGCAAAAATGATTGTAATAGTTTTTTATATGTTTTTATTGTAAAATCCATTATTTTAAGCAATAAATCTTTTTTATAATTTATTTGGACAAAGTTAATCATTTTTTAGTTATCTATCGGTAAGTTATCATTTTTTTCATTTTGGAATAAGCTACTTACATAAATATTTAACACCTAACTTTCAACTCTAATACAACTTTAACTTTCAAAACTTTTTCACAACATTTAGACGTTTTTTATTTTTTATTCGTTATAATTCATATATTAATTTGATTATTTTTTATGAAACTCTTTTGGAAAAGAATATTTAGACGTTTACAAACAACCCAACGATTTGAAGCACAGTTTAATTCGGTGGTATTAAGTGATGATTTTGAAGTAATTGATTTGCAAAATGAGAGCGAACAAATGACTTTGGAACAGTTGAAAGAATATGTAAATTCAGCACAATTTCTTGAAAAGAAAAAAAAATACACACAAACAAAATACAAAGAAACCAACGAATGCAAAGTGGTTAAGCAGTTTGAAAAATTGCAAAAAAGAGAGGACATTCGTTTTTACTATCAAACATTAAAATCTTCGACATTAAAAGAATACCTTGATTTCAAAGAAAATCCGGATACACTACAACTAAAAGAGCGTTCTATCACAGAAATCTCGGAACGTATAGAACAACTCAAAGAGTTTGAAAATTCAGATGAATATAAAAACTACACCACGCTTCACAACTCTTTAACGATAAGAGAATTTGAAGAATTAAAACGAAGAGTAAATGAGCCTGAATTTATTCAAAATAACATATTTTGGGCAAATCCTCATCGTTGGGAAACCACTTCAGAATATCGTTTAGAGAAAAGATATAATGAGTTAGCCGGACTAAAACAGAAAAAGAAGAAATCAAAAACAGCACATTTCTTTACCAATTACGAGAAGGTCAGTCTGTCGTTCGAGGATAATTTTAACTGGAATGATTTACAAGATTCCGTTTGGTCGGCAGGATTTCATTCCGAAAATCCAGTTCTTGTGGGTAATTATTCTTTTGTAAATGAGTGGCAAGGAAATAATGCAGGACAAAACGTACGAACAAACGAGGGAATTTTGTCCATTCTTACCCGTTGTCAAGCGGTCAAGACATTGGCGTGGGACGTGCAAAAGGCATTCAAAAAACAAAGTTTTGATTACACATCCGATGTAATTCAAAATTCTTCTGTTTTTTCACAAAAATACGGTATCTTTACAGCCAAAATACGATGTACGGGAGCTGTTCATCACGCTATTTGGTTAAAAGGGACAAAAAAATTACCACATATCAATCTTTTTTACTTTGATGGAAAGCAGATTACAGTGGGAAATGCCACTTCACATAAATACATAAAAGAGGAAATTGAGGGAATTTCTGAAAACAATTTTTACGTTTATACGTTAGAATGGACACCGAAGAAGTTAGTGTGGTATGTGAATAATATTGAAGTTTTTAGAACAACAGAACAAGTTCCACACGAAAAAATGAGCATTGGTATCAATTCGTTTTTACCAAAATCATCGGCACCATCAGAGGGAATATTGGAAGTAGATTGGATAAAAGCATATAAAGTAAGTCAATGAAAATAGATTTTGTAATCAGTTGGGTAGATATGAATGACCCAAAATGGAAAAAGGACTTTTCACGTTATTCAGGTAAGATAGACAACTCTAAAAATGAGGTTTCAGAGGCTCGTTTTAGGGACAATGGCTTTCTAAAATATTGGTTTCGTGGAGTGGAAAAATTTGCTCCTTGGGTCAATAAAATCTATTTTGTGACTTGTGGTCAAAAGCCTGACTGGTTAGACAAAAACAACCCAAAACTCGTTTTGATTAACCATACGGACTATATTCCCAACGAATATTTGCCTGTTTTCAACTCTTCGTTGATTGAAATGTATTTGCACAAAATTCCTAATATTTCCGAACATTTTGTCTATTTTAATGACGATTTTTACATTATCAATCATCTTTCTCCGGAACGTTTTTTCACTAACGGTTTACCGAATGATATTGCTGCTTTCCGTTTTAATTCGGGGCTTGGACTTTGGGCTAAATGTCTGAAAAACAACATTAAAATCATTAACGAACGTTTTGATAAAAAGGAAGTTCTGAAAAGAGATTACGATAAATGGTACAATAAGGAGTATGAAAGTAAAGCCAATTATACCAAACGTTTAAAATGGTATAATAAATTTGTAACGCTTCGTACTCCACACAATGCTCAACCTTATTTGAAAAAGACCTTTGAAGAGGTTTGGGAATATGCAGGAGATAGACTTTCGGCTGCTTCTAAAAACAGATTTCGCCATAAAACGGACTATACGCAAGAACTTTTTAGAACGTGGCAAATTTGTCAGTCTAATTTTAATGCTTACAATACATACAAAGATACAAAAATGTTCCCTTTGGTACTCAAATCAAATAAAGCAATTAAAGCTATCAAAGAGCAAAGTTATAAACTGATTTGCTTAAATGATAATGCGAATATCAGAAATTATGATAAAGTAATGGCTGATATTGAGAGTGCTTTTAATGGAATATTACCAGAGAAGTCAAGTTTCGAGAAATAAGAAAAATTTACTTTTTTAATGTTGTTGGTGGATTGGATAAAAGTACCCAAAATTTTCTAAAAATATAACGTAATTTTCCTTTGGTTACAGCAGGAATTTCAAAATTTCCGTGTTCTTTGGCAAAATCCAACACAAACTGATTGGAATATTTTCTATCGGCACGACGTTTTTCTCTTGCTTCTTGTTTTTTACTTGTTAAAAGTGAAGTTGGGTTGTAAACGTAAAGATATTCTGCATTGGGTACAGTTACAATTTTATTGGCAAAATAAACGGCTGTAAATGAAAAGGGTAAATCCTCTATTATCCGTCCTTCTTCAAAGCGTAAATTATTTTTTTGAATAAAATCCATTCTAAAAAGATACCTTACGGAATAGCCCCACTGCCCAACATACGTGATTTTTAATTTATCTTGTAGGTCGGTGTAAACGTTCATTTTCTTGAAAATCTGCGTTTTTCCTCGTGATTTTTGATGAATCATACCACAACACGCCATATCAGCACCTGTTTTTTCTGATGCTTTAAGCATATTTTCATAAAACGTGCTGTTTATCTCATCGTCAGCATCCATAAAGTGCAAATATTCTCCTCGTGCAACCTCAATTCCACTATTTCGTGCCACCGAAGGTCCTTGATTTATCTCGTGTTCTATCAATTTAACAGTAGGATACTGCTTTACAATTTCCACTGAATTATCCGATGAGCCATCATCTACAACGATAATTTCCAAATGTTTATAACTTTGATTCATCATTATATCAAGACAGTTTTTGATATATTTTTCCCTGTTATAAACAGGAATAACAACGGATATTAAAGGTTGCAGTGCCATCTATTTTTCAAATTTTGATTTATTTGGAAATAAAGTTTCTAAAAAAGGAACAATACGTTTTTTATCCTCATCGGTAGATTTTTCTGTTTCATTTAAACAGAAAAGTTTCGGATTGTAACGAGTGATATATTGATAAAAATCATCAAAATGCACCTGAATTAAACACGATTCTTCTGGAATAACATATCGTAAATATCCACGATGACGAGCTAATAAATCATATTGAAGCAATATTCTTTGAATATCCGTATCGTTTCTAAAACGATTCAAATAAATGGTTTCTAAATCTTTCGAAAAAATTTCTATCGTTTTTTTGTATTCACTCTTTAAAAAAGAATCAATATTATGATGTGAGCGAATTGGATAATATGTATTATACTCCCTCTCAATTAATTTATAAGCATTTTCTATACTTTTTTTATAATTATCAATAGGTCTTCCTATTAGTTTTGCAAGAAGAATCTTCATTTTTAACGTCGGACTTTTTATCATTCTAATAATCGGTAAACCATCCTTAAAAAAGAAATTAGGTGTTAAATCTGCATTCACAAAAAAATCATCGTTTAACAACAAAAACTTTTCTGATAAATCGGGAATGTTATGAATAAAATATTCTATAACAACTGAGTTAAAAGTTGGTAAAATCTCTTTTGGAATAATTTCAGAATGGTCGATAATTTGAATTTTAGGATTATTTGTATTTATAAAATCAGGCACTTGATTATCTGTAATAATAAAAATCTTTCGAATCCAATTCATATGTTTTTCAATAGAACGCAAAGAATACCTTAATTCACTATTATTACTATATCTTCCTTTAAGATTTCTCTTATCAATCGTTTTGTCTAAATAAGAGTCTTTTTTCTTTAACCATTTAGGGTCACTACCATCAACCCATAAATATACCAAATCAATATTTTCCATAGTTCTCAGTTATTTTTCAAATGTAGATTTTTCAGGGAAAAGCCTTTCTAAAAACGGCGCGATTTTTTTTCTATCCTCGTCAGTTGCACTTTCTGTATCGTTTAAACAGAATAAAGTTGGATTATACTTTTTTATATAACGATAAAAATTAGAACTTTTAGTTGTTAATATCCGGCATGATTCTTTTCTATCAACAAATCTTAATTCTCCTCTTTGAGTAACTAAGTTATAATTATTAAATAAAACTCTTTGTATATCCGTTTTATCTCTGAAGCGATTATACATAACAGTACTTAATTCGTACTTAAAAGTATCTTCAACCACTTGCTTATAAGTGCTTTTCAAATAACCATCTATATTATGATGAGGTAATCCACTGTAAAAAGCATTATACTTCTCTTCTATCAATCTATAAGCTTTGTCGATACTCCGTCGATAATTATTTATTCTCTTATTAAACTTCTTTTTTAATTTTAGTTTGATTTTATATAAAGAATCATATCTCATTCTAACAATAGGAAAACCCTCTGTATTAAAAAAGAAATCTGGACTAACTCTTTTATTAATGAAAAAATCATCATTTGCTAAAAGAAATTTTTCTGACAAATCAGGAATTTTATAAATAAAATATTCTATAACCGCAGAATTAAATGTTGGCAATATTTTTTCTGGAATTATTTCAGTATGGTCAACAATCCTTATCTTAGGATGATTAACATCAATAAAACGAGGAACCTGATTATCCGTTACAATGAAAATTTTTCTAATCCAAGGTAAATTTCTCTCTATAGAACGAAGTGAATATTTTAACTCTTCATTATCCTCATATCTACCAGAAACATCTATTTTTTTAGTTAAATATTTCTGTCTTTTTTCCAACCATTTTGGGTCATTTCCATCTACCCAAAGATATACTAAATCAATTCCCTCCATATTTTTTATTTATTGTAATTGCATCTTTCTCTAAAAAAACAAAAAGAAACACAGCGGTAATTATTAAAATTCTATAATGATTCAAAGCTGAATCAGTCATCATTATTAATAAAGTAGGTAACATAAAGAAAAAAAGTTCTAAATTTTTCTTTTTAAGACTATTTCTAAGTGTAACAAAGACCCATAACAGTAACAAAGACAATCCTAATATTCCATATTTAGCCACTACTTGTAAAAAATCATTATGAAAATGTAATTTTCCTTTTTCAACAAGATTCATTTTTTCTAAAGCTACCATTTCACTATAAGCCCCTGCACCCCAAAAAGGATTATTTTCTCGAATAATCTCTAAAGCCCCATTATAGAGTTGCACTCTTTCAGAATCATAAAAAAAAGGAGTAAAATTACCCACAACATACATCCCTATCAAAAAAAACAAACCGCCTAATAATATAATCCCTAATTGTTGTTGTTTTGATATTCGTTTTGATATTTCAAAAAAGAGAATAAATGCCCAAATAAGAAAATACCCAATCTGTGCAACCCTTGATTGTACTATAAAAATAAAAAACAAAGTCATTAACCAATAAATAATCAATTCATTTCTTTTGATTAAATAATTCCCTTTTTTATATGTTACATAACCGATTCCACCAACAACAAGCAATAAATAAGAAATCAAACTTGGATGATGATACTTCGAATATTGAAAAATTTTCAGATAATCTAAATATTCTTTATTAAAAGCCAAACAAGAAAAAATATTTTTTCCAAGATAATTCACCATTAATAGATAAGAAGTTAAATGTAAAATAACATAAAAAAATAGGAAGTGAAAAAGAATGGCTATAAATCTATTTTTCTCTATTGAAGTAAATCTAAAAAAAGATAATACAACAATAGGAGCTAAAAGCATTAATTGATTGGTTATATTAGCAGGATATTTCCAAAAATAAGTTTTCGCGACATCAAAATTCCACAAAATCCCAACAAATTGTAATAACACATACAAAAACAACAAAACCATACTAACACTTGGTTTATATCTCTGTCTCTTTTTTATACCGTAAAACATTAACACTCCCATCACTGTAAAAACAAGCACATTAACTATCCTTGTATAAAACCAAATAGCAACCGATAATGCTAATAAAAAGACACTAATCTCCCTAATCCAATCTGTTTTTGGAAATAAATCAAATCGATTCGTAAAAACCCAAGAAAAAAAGAATATGATTAAATATCCTATTCCACTGACAAACAAAAGCTCTTTATTTACATATTCAAATAAAGTTTGACCTTTGATAATATCAATATTTGTTTCATCTGTAAATTCCCATATTTTTTTAGCAAAATCAGGGGAAAAAATAGTGAGAAAAAAAACAATTACCAATGGCGAAGATGCCATCAACAACAATAAATTATTATGAATTTTATATCTCATCTTGTGCTACAAATTAAACGGAACAAATATATATATTTTTCATCAATAAAATATCATTCAACAGAAAATATCATTCTTATTTAAGACATTATTTAGAAAATTTCTTATTTTGAACAAAAATAGTATCTTTGCATCTGATTTATAAGTCTAAAAAACAAACATATTTTATTATGTCAAGAATATCAATCATCGCTGCAGTGGCAGAAAATTATGGAATTGGATTTGAGAATTCGTTACTTTGGCATCTTCCTGCCGACTTAAAACATTTCAAGAAACTAACAACAGGACACGCTGTTATTATGGGAAGACACACCTATGAAGGTCTTCCGAATGGTCCACTTCCCAATAGAAAAAATGTTGTTTTATCGACAATTCAAGAAGGAACTTATGATAAATATTATGAGGCAGTTTCTTTGAATGATGCTATTGAACTATGTGAGAAAGAAGAAAAAATCTTCATTATTGGAGGTGCAAAAGTTTTTAATCAAGCCATTCACTATCCTGAAGTTGATACAATGTACATCACTTGGGTACACTCTTCAGATTTTGAAGCCGATACGTTTTTCCCTAAATTTGACGAAAAAGAGTGGAAAGAAGTCAGCAGAGAGCCACACAAAGCAGATGATAAAAATCCATACGACTATACATTCGTAACTTACAAAAGAGTTAAATAGAAAGTAAAAAGTCCAAACAACTTAACAAAAGTCATCATTAATGTGCAAAATCTACAATTTTGCACATTTTTATTTCTTTTTGCTCGACAAATACATTTTTTATTTATATATTTGCAATCGATTTAACAAAAAAAGAAGAAAAAAGAAATGAGTTATTTTATAAAACCATCAAATTACAAACCAATTTTAGATTTACAACAAACAGAGTTAGGCATTCAGAAAATTAAAGATTTCTTCCAAGCCAATCTTTCATCAGAATTAAGATTAAGAAGAGTAACAGCCCCTCTATTTGTTTTACAAGGAACAGGAATCAACGATGACCTTAACGGAATAGAGCGTCCCGTTAATTTTGCTATCAAAGATATGGACGAGAAACGTGCCGAAGTGGTACATTCACTTGCAAAGTGGAAAAGATTAACTCTTGGAGATTACAACATTCCGGAAGGTTATGGAATTTATACCGATATGAATGCCATCAGAGCCGATGAAGAGTTGGGGAATTTGCATTCTTTATATGTTGACCAATGGGATTGGGAGCAAGTAATTACTGAAAAAGAAAGAAATATTGAATATTTAAAAACGATAGTTCAAAAAATATATGATGCAATACTTCGCACAGAATACCTTGTAAGTGAAGAATTTCCTGAAATCCGTCCAACGCTACCTGAAAAAGTTACTTTTATTCATTCAGAAGAATTACGTCAATTATACCCTAATATGACACCGAAAGAGCGTGAAAACGAAATTACAAAAAAGCACAAAGCAGTATTTATTATTGGAATTGGAGGTAAATTGGGAGATGGAGAGAAACACGACGGACGTGCTCCGGATTATGACGATTGGAGCACAGAAGGAGAAGATGGTTATGCAGGATTAAACGGAGATATTATGCTTTGGAATTCCGTACTGGAAAGAGCCTTTGAAATCTCTTCAATGGGAATTAGAGTAGATAAAAAAGCATTATTACATCAATTAGCATTAGAAGGAAAAGAGTCACATCTTGAACTTTATTTCCACAAAAGATTGATGGACGGAACACTTCCATTGTCTATTGGAGGAGGTATCGGACAATCTCGTTTGTGTATGTATCTATTGAGAAAAGCACACGTTGGAGAGATTCAAGCGAGTATTTGGCCGGAAGAAGTAAGAAAACAGTGTGAAGAAAATCAAATTGCTTTAATTTAAGTTTTACTTAAAATCAGAACAAAATAGACGGTGTAAAATAATTCATCGTCTTTTTTTATTTCTGTAATAATCGTAACTTTACATTTTATTTTAGAAAGATGGAAATGTTAGAACAGTTATTTAAGAAAATTACTCAATGTGAAGTTGAAGAGAAAGAACTTATTACAGGTTCCGGGTCTCATCGAAAATATTACAGATTAAAAAACAATGACATCTCGCTTATTGGTGTTGAAGGCAATTCTTTGGAAGAGAATAAGGCTTTTATTGAACTAACACAACACTTTACTCAAAAACAACTTCCTGTCCCTCAACTTTTGGCTGTTTCTGAAGATAAACGATGTTATTTATTAGAAGATTTAGGAGATTTATCTCTTTTTGATTGTATTAAAAAAGGAAGAGAAAAAGGGACTTTTAACAAAAAAGAAAAAGAGATACTTCATAAAACCATTGCAAAACTTCCTCTTTTCCAAGTGAAAGGAGGAAAAGATTTCGATTTTTCTGTTTGTTATCCTCAACCAACATTTAATAGTCGTTCTGTGCATTGGGATTTGAACTATTTTAAATACTATTTCTTAAAAGCAACAAAGATTGATTTTCAAGAAGACAAATTAGAAGATGACTTTGAGAGGTTTGAGAAAGTTTTATTAAAAAATGACAACAACTACTTCCTCTATCGAGATTTTCAGAGCAGAAATGTGATGATAAAAGATGATGAGCCCTATTTTATCGACTATCAAGGAGGGAAAAAAGGAGTTCTACATTATGATGTTGCCTCATTTTTATATCAAGCCAAAGCCAATTTCAACGACAAACTAAGAGAAGAATTGCTTAATACCTATCTGAGCGAATTACAAAAATTAATAACAATTGATACCGAACAATTCAAAAAAGAATTGAACTATTTTGTTCTTTTCAGAACCTTACAAGTACTTGGTGCATACGGTTTCAGGGGATATTTTGAAAAGAAAGCACACTTTATCGAAAGTATTCCATACGCTCTCAACAATCTAAGACAACTTTTGACAAAACATTCTTTTAGAGAACTCAACTATTTACCTCAACTTTTAGAAAAGATGTGTACAGCAACAACAAAAACAGATAAAAAATCGAACTTAACAGTCACTATCTATAGTTTTTCTTATCGAAAAGGCATTCCGGAAGACCATTCAGACAATGGAGGTGGATTCGTTTTTGATTGTAGAGCCATTCACAATCCCGGAAGATACGAACAATACAAGCAACTGACAGGAATGGACAAGCCGGTTATTGATTTCTTGGAAAATGATGGCGAAATTACTCCTTTTTTAAACAACGTTTACGACTTGGTAGATAATGCGATAAGCCGATATATTGAGCGTGATTTCTCTCATTTAATGGTCAATTTTGGTTGTACAGGTGGACAACATCGCTCTGTTTATTCAGCAGAAAAAACAGCACAACATATTCACGACAAGTTTAAGATTAAAGTAAACCTTATTCATCGAGAACAAAAAGTGGAAAAAAGTTTTTAACTTTTCATATAAAAAAGTAGGAGCAAAACTTCTTTCACTCCTACTTTATAACTTTTTGCCCCTCCCAACCTCCCCAACTGGGGAGGAGTTCATTTTTATTTCAATTTCCTCCCTTTGGGAGGATAAAGGAGGGCTATTTTATCCAACTCATTCCTTTACAAATGCGTGTCTGTAACCTTTTTGTTTATTCCAATCACCACGTGTAAAATCAGGAACGGCAACAGGTGCAGAGTTGTTTTCCAATGAAATTTGTGTCAAAGGTGCAAGACAACACCATTCTGCCAAATCATAAACGTCCATATCCAATGGCAAACCGTTACGAAGACAATAAACAAGACGATAATCCATTATAAAATCCATTCCGCCGTGTCCACCCACTTTTTTCGCTTGTTCTTCCAACTCTTGATGAATAGGATGTTTATACTTTTTCATTAACGCTTTTTTCACATCATCACTAACAAATGAGTGAGCAGAGAGATTTTCGTGGTTAGGAACTCCTTCCACCTCTTCCAAAGCATCTCCTTGTATTGCATAACCTTCAAATGGATATTTATTGGCAAAACCTTTTGTTCCCGTAACTTGATACATACGACTGTAAGGTCTTGGTGAAGCGACGTCGTGTTGAATTTGAATGGTTTTACCTCTTTCAGTACTAATCATTGTCATCGTGTGCTGTCCGTTTTGAAAATCAGCAACTTCTTCCCCTCTTTTGTTTTTCAAATAAGCAGGAATATTTACAGGTTTGCTGTCCATTGCCACAAGATAATTCATTTTATCTCCTCTATGAATGTCCAACAACTGGCAAGCAGGACCTAAGCCGTGAGTAGCATACACATCGCCACGATGTTTTTTATTATACTCCATACGCCAATCTCCTTCGTAAGCGTCCCAGAACTGTTCCAATTGATGAATATAAGAACCTTCGGCGTAAAGTATCTCTCCAAAAAGTCCTTTTTGTGCCATATTCAACGTTGTGAGTTCAAAGAAGTCATAAACACAATTTTCCAACTGCATACAGTGCAGTTGCGTTTTCTCTGCTGTATTTACAACATCCCAAATCTCGTCCAAAGTCATTGCGGCAGGAACTTCACACGCCACGTGCTTTCCGTGTTCCATAGCATAAATCATCATTGGAGCGTGATGTTTCCAGTCAGTAGCGATATAAATTAAATCAATATCGTCTCTTTCACACATCTTTTTCCACGCATCTTCCGAGCCGTAATATTCAGCAGCTTTGGGTCTTTGAGCATTTGTCAAAATCTGTTGTGCTTTTTCCACTTTTTCTTTTTTCAAATCACACAAAGCTACGATTTTTGTCCCCGGAATATAAGTAAATCGCTTCACTGCACCGGGACCACGCATTCCAAGCCCGATAAATCCTACGCGTACGGTATCCATAGCAGGAGTTCGTAAACCAAGAACACTTTTTTGTCCTTCTACACGAGCGGGAATAGGTGTTACAATCGGTTCTACTTTTTGATTGGCTTGGCTACAAGATGAAAATGCCACCACAACCAAAAGAATAAGGCTAAATAGTTTTTTCATAGAAATAATATTTAATTGTTTTAGAATTATTAAAGCACAAAAATAGAAAAAAACAAAACTATTTGAAGTATAAATTAACTATTTTTATCATTTTTAATTGAAGAGAGAAAATACTTCTTACTTTATACTTTCTCGTTCTTTGAGTAATATCCTATTTTTTTTACTTATAATTAACTATTGAGTATTATTGAATTCCTTTTACCAATTCATTAATGTCATAATAAATTCCTTCCCAACCTTCTACTCGCTTCATTCCTTCTAATAATAAAAAATAGTCATTAAGTGCAGATTCAAGATTTTTACGCATAGCAGATGCTGACGGCAAAGCACGTAAATCAGAATTGGCTTCGGCTTGTTCTGCATAAAGAGATTCGAACAAATCATTGGCATTTTTGAATTCTGTCAATGCTATATCTAAATTCAAAGCAGTGATTTTATTCTTATTATCGACTTTATTCAATTCTTCGATTAAAATTTTTATTTTAGCAGTTTCTTTGGCATAATTCAATTTATCCAATCCCAATCCAAACTGCTTCAAAATTCGATACAAATCTTTAGCATATTGATAATTAGGCAAATATTCTAATTTGGAATAGCCCATTATATACGCCTTGATACCGGAAAATATTTTATCACGTTTCCGGTCGGCATTAGCGACTTCCGTTCCTTTTCCGCTGTACGTTGCTTTTTCATACACTTTCCTGTATTCGACATACTCTTTCTCTATCTCTTGTAAAAGAGGATGATTTTCAACGACAGTGTAGTTTCCGTTTTTAGAAGAATGAATCACTCTATCGGCTAAGGTTGCCAATTCTTCTGTTGTGAGTTTGTTAAAAGTAATTTTCATAGTCTTAAATTTTTAATAATTAATAAATTAAGATTACTTGCTATGCTAGGAATAACAAAATTAATTCTTTCTTTTTAATGTTCCAAAATTTAATACTTCTTTCTTTGTCCGATAAATTTATTTTTTACATTTTGATTAAAAAACACGCTGTTTCTGATAAAAACGTAAGCATTTTGATTTCCGCGATTTCCGCGGTAAAGAAAACGCTTACGGATTTATTCTCTTCGGACTCGCTAAGATGTTTTCCGAAACGGATTTATCTTCTGCAAAGTCGCTAAGATGTTTTCTGAAACGGATTTATCTTCCGCGAAGTCGCTAAGATGTTTTCTGAAACGAATTTATCTAAAACCTTTTGATTAGTAATAAAAAAAAGTCTTATTTCTTTATTTCTATAAAATAACATAACTTTTTGTAAAAAAGAGAATAGTGTAAATAATTATTCGTAGAATATTGATAAGAAAGGAAAAGCAAATTATCTTTTTGGGAATATATTAGGTAGAACCAAATAATTGTCGTACATTTGCAACTCGATACAAAACACCTATCATAATTTTGAGGTAATAATATAGTATAATTAGTTTAACGAGTTTTTCTCATCTTTCCAATTTTATTTTACAATTACTTTTTCATTCGTGTTTTTTTAATCAAATGAATTGTTATTACAAGTTATTTGTTTGTTAGAACTTATCTTAATATAGGTTGATTTGTATTGAAAACAAATAATTTATATAATAATTTTAAAAAAATTTAAGAAAGATGCAAAAAGGCACAGTAAAATTTTTTGATAACACCAAAGGATTTGGTTTTATCACTCCTGCAGAAGCAGGAAAAGACATTTTCGTTCATAATTCCGGTTTAATAGACGAAATTAGAGATAACGATAAAGTTCAATACGAAACGATGGAAGGAAGAAGAGGGTTAAACGCTATTAACGTTGAAGTTTTAGACTAAAAACCGATATAATCTGATTAAAAGATTATCCTTTATTACAATAGACTACTTTTTTAGGTAGTCTATTTTTTTGTGTCTAATCAATTATTTTGTAAGAGAAACAATACTTATTTTCAGCCTTATTCTTCTATTTTTTGCTAATTTTGGTATATTTGCACTGAAAATAACAAATTAAAAATCTATAACTATGAAAAAAATATTTTTTATTTTAATAGGAGTTCTTCTTTTTATATTTTCCTGTTCTAAAGAAGTTAAAAATCGAATTGGTGATTGTAGTACCCCTATCAATCCTTCCATAAGTAGTGCTATTTTTTCATCACAAGGAGATTCTGTTATCATTAAAACAGAAAATAAATGGTGGTGGATTAATCATATTATGTTTGAAGATAGCGTACATTATATATCTAAACAGAGAAAAGATACGATACACGAAAAACATTTTTTAATTCAAAAAAGAGATAAAAAAACACTTTTTGTTAAATTCAACAAAAACAAAACAAGCCATAAAAGAAAAATGCAAATTACTTTGCAAGCAGGAAATTGTTTTGACAACGTAACGATTACACAATCAGCCCAATAATCACAAGTTAAGTGTATTGATGAAAAACTCTAAAAATATCCTATCTGCTATCAAATGGCTACCTTCATTGTATTTAATAGAGGGAATTCCTTATGTCATTATCATTAATGTTTCGGTAATTATGTACAAACGTTTGGGAATATCGAATGGAGATATTGCTTTTTTTACAGGATTAATCTATCTTCCGTGGGTAATTAAGCCGTTTTGGAGTCCGTTTGTTGATATTCTCAAGACAAAAAGATGGTGGATAACAACAATGCAAATGCTAATTGGTTTATCGCTGTTTTTGGTGGCACTGTTTATCCCCTACCCTTTCTTTTTTAAGGCAACTTTGATTGTTTTGTGGTTAATGGCTTTTTCATCGGCTACACACGATATTGCTGCTGACGGCTTTTATATGCTTAGTTTGGACGACCAAGAACAATCTTTTTTCGTTGGAATACGAAGTACTTTTTATCGTTTGGCATTAATCATTGGACAAGGTTTGTTGGTTTACATTGCCGGATACTTAGAAAAGAAATATGGCGGAACAAATATCACACATACACACATTGCCGATGCTTGGAGTATGACATTTTATATATTGGCGGGGTTCTTTGTGGTTATGAGTTTGTATCATCTTTGGGTACTACCCAAGCCTGTTACCGACCAACCGAAAAACCTTAAACCCAAAGAAATTATTAAGGAGTTTTTTCGTACGCTTATCTCTTTTTTTCAAAAGAAAGAGATTGGAATGGCATTGGCTTTTATGTTGCTTTTTCGCCTTTCGGAATCGATGTTGGTAAAATTAGCCTCACCGTTTCTACTTGACGATAGAAGTCTTGGAGGGTTGGGACTTTCCACCGAACAAGTAGCTATTGCTTATGGAACTGTTGGGCTGATAGCCTTAACTCTTGGGGGAATTATTGGAGGAATTGTTGTGAGTCGATACGGACTGAAACGGTTGATGTTTCCAATGGCTTTGGCGATTACCATTCCCAACGCTGTTTATATCTTTTTGGCTTATTTTCAACCTGAGAACTTAC
>PDWI01005909.1_pt1 | contig 15576 bp, 18 predicted proteins | sample 1430891 | NCBI WGS metagenome assembly PDWI01 (sample SAMN01162508, study PRJNA174530) | Oral metagenome, whole genome shotgun sequencing project. | biome: Marine environment; feature: Marine mammal; material: Swab sample of the gingival sulcus; isolation source: swab sample of gingival sulcus... | reverse complement strand
AAAAGAGCCTAAAATTGAGTTTCCGAAAGGTGCAAAATTAGATAGTAACGAAGGTTGTGGCGAGGTGCAAACGCCTGTAATTTACAAAGGCGAAGAAAACTTAAAACTTGGTGACCCTATTTTTTTCCGTCATGCAAAAGCAGGGGAACTCTGCGAACGATTTAACGAATTATATTTATTAAAAAATAATCAAATTTTTAAGAAAATTAAAACGTATAGGGGAGAGGGATTTTGTTTTTTGTAAAGTAAAATATAAGATAAACACATTGTCAATGACCAGCAGAAGTATTGGTTTACAAAAATTCTGATTTTTTAATTCGAAAAGCAGAAACTTTTGATGACTTAATAAGAAATCAAATTATTGAAGATGTTATTAAATAATTATTTTTTACAATTATTTTTATTAACACCTTGTGAATAAATAAAAAATATGTATCTTTGCACTCGCATTTTATGCAAAAAATAAGTATAATAATTGTAAATAAATTAGTATGTACGCAATCGTAGAGATAGCAGGGCAACAATTTAAAGTTGAAAAAGACCAAAAAGTTTTTGTTCATCGTTTACCAGAAAACGAAGGAGATGTTGTAACATTTGACAACGTTTTATTGTTAGATAACGGAACAGTAACTATTGGCGCCCCAGCTATAAAAGGAGCAGGAGTAACTGCAAAAATTTTAAGACACCTAAAAGGTGATAAGGTAATCGTTTTTAAGAAAAAAAGAAGAAAAGGTTACAAAAAGAAAAATGGTCATCGTCAGTATTTAACTGAGATTCAAATCGAAACAATCAGTGCTTCTGGTGTAAAAGCTACAGCTAAAAAAGCCAAAAAAGAAGAACCTAAAAAGGCTGAGGCTAAAAAATTAGTTGAAGAACCTGTAAAAACAGAAGCTAAAAAGCCAGCGAAAGCAAAAGCAACAACTAAAAAAGGAGCAAAAGATGATTTGAAAAAAATTGAAGGAATTGGACCAAAAATTGCTTCGGTTTTAGGTGAAGCAGGTATCAGTACTTTTGCTGAATTAGCAAAAACAGATGCTAGTAAAATTGCTGAAATTATCAAAGATGTTCGTGGAAATCACGTAACGACTACCTGGCCAGCACAAGCTCAAATGGCTGCTGATGGTAAGTGGGATGAATTGAAGAAATGGCAAGATGAATTAGACGGAGGTGTTGAAAAATAATCCGTAAGTTTAACCTAAAAAAATAGAATAAAATGGCTCATAAAAAAGGTGTCGGAAGTTCGAAGAACGGTCGTGAATCAGAATCGAAACGACTTGGAGTAAAAATATTTGGAGGACAAGCTGCAATTGCAGGTAATATTATCGTTCGCCAAAGAGGAACACAACATTACCCAGGAGAAAATGTTTACATGGGTAAAGATCACACTTTACACGCTAAAGTTGATGGTGTTGTTGTTTTCCAAAAGAAAAGAGATAACAGATCTTATGTGTCAATTGCGCCTTTCGAAGCGTAAGGACATAAATTATTTTAAAAAAATCCGTTTGTAATTCAAACGGATTTTTTGCCTTAAAATAAACTCTATCAAAAAAATACAAAACATATCACTACGAATAAGAATTTTCTTATCAATGATATTATTGATTATACTGACCTCTGTCGTTATTGCAATGGTTACTATATTTCAATATATCGAACAAACCGAAGAAAATAACATCAAACGGTTTAATTTGAAAGAAGAATCGGCAAAACAGGATATTGAAATAACACTCCAAAGAACAAGTTTTCCTGTTACCACAGAAAATATAAAACATATTTTTCAAGATAAAATATACGACATATCAAGGGTACATGAATTAACCATCTTTATGTATGACATCCCTGGATGTTTGTTAAAATCTTCGATTCCTATTGCTTTCCCCGAAAAACAAGATAGTTTATTAAAAAGTCAAAAAAAATTATTATCCGTTGAACTTGTAAATAAGTTAGCCAATGACTCTGACCACAATATTATAACAAGTAAAACAGTGAATGGAGTTACATATAAATCTTCTTTTTCATACATAACAGATACTCGTTTTAAGCATATCGGAATACTTGAACTCCGTATAGCAGAAGATAGTGCAGTTCTAAAAAAAGAACTAAAAGATTTCCTTGAACGCTTGTTTTTAGTGTATCTTTTAATGTTTTTAATCGCAATATTTTTGGCCTATTTTATTTCGACATATATCACGAAATCAATAAAAACAATTTCTGAAAAAATTAAGGAAACACAACTTAATAAACGAAACGAGAAAATTAAACTTAGTGGTAGGAGTTCTGAAATTAACGACCTTGTAAAATCATATAATAATATGATTGATCAACTCGAAGATAGTGCAGAAAAATTAGCAAAAAGCGAGAGAGAACAAGCGTGGCGTGAAATGGCAAAACAAGTTGCTCACGAAATAAAAAATCCTCTTACTCCGATGCGTTTATCTGTCCAAAGTTTTGAACGAAATTTTGATGAAAACGATCCAGAGATTAAATCAAAATTAAAAGAATACAGTGAAACATTAATTCAACAAATAGATTTAATGAGTTCTATCGCTTCTGCTTTTTCTAATTTTGCTAAAATGCCTAAAAAGAAATTAGAATATATTGATATTGTTGATGTTATAAAACATAGTTTGGATATTTTCACAGAAAATTACATCAGTTTTAATAGTTCAAAAGAAGAAATTTTGATGAATTTTGATAAATCTCAACTTACACGAATTGTAACCAATTTAGTAAAAAATGCTAGACAAGCAATAGCTGAGAATCAAGAAAATAAGCAAATTGATGTTGATTTAACTATTGAAAATAATTTTATTAAAATTCGTGTTTCGGATAATGGAAAAGGGATAGCAGAAGAACATAAAAAGCGTATTTTTGAGCCTAAATTCACAACGAAAACAAGCGGAATGGGCTTAGGGTTACCTATGATTAAAAATATTATTGAAAGTTATAATGGGAAAATAAGTTTTAATTCTATCGAAGGAAAAGGAACAGTATTTTTAGTAGAACTCCCTTTAAATTAAACAAAATGTATATATATAATGTAACAACAAATATTGATGAAAGTATTCATAATGAATGGGTTGAGTGGATAAAAATACACATCAAAAAAATGTTAGACACAAAATGTTTTACAAGTGCAAAATTAACTCAAGTTTTGGTGAAGGAAGAAATGGGAGGTGTAACATATTCTATTCAATATCAATCTTCTAATAGAGAAAATTTGGAAAATTATTATAGAAATTATGCTACTGAATTTCAAAATGAAGGGATGCAAAAATTTGGAGATAAAATGCTTACCTTTACTACTGAATTAAAAATGGTTCAGCAATTTTAAAAATGAAAGTAAAAGCAAAAAAGCATCTTGGGCAACATTTTTTAACAGATGAAAATATTGCAAAAAAAATAGCGGATACCTTAACCGAAAAAGGCTATAATCAAGTGTTGGAAATAGGTCCAGGAATGGGTGTTTTGACTAAATATTTATTAGAAAAAAACCTCAAAACAACGGTTATGGAAATCGACACCGAATCCGTTGATTATCTGCAAAATACTTTTCCGATTGAACATATAAAACTTAATACAACCAAGGAACATTTTAATATTATTAATTGTGATTTTCTGAAACAAGATTTAAAAAATATTTTTGGAGAAGAAATCGCTATTATTGGAAATTTCCCTTATAATATTTCATCACAAATTGTATTTAAAACAATTGAAAATCGTGAATATGTTTCTGAATTTTCGGGAATGTTCCAAAAAGAAGTCGCACAACGAATAGCGGAAAAAAAAGGTTCAAAAACTTATGGAATTTTATCTGTTTTAACGCAGGCTTTTTATGATGTAGAATATTTATTTACTGTTCCTCCAACGGTTTTCAATCCACCGCCAAAGGTTGATAGTGGCGTTATCCGAATGGTTAGAAAAGAAAATTTTACACTCCCTGTTGATGAAAAATTATTTTTTAGAGTCGTAAAAACAGCTTTTAATCAACGCCGTAAAATGTTACGAAGTAGCCTAAAAAGTTTTCAATTATCTGATGAATTAAAAGCGCAAACTATTTTTACAAAACGCCCAGAACAATTATCTGTCGAAGAATTTATAGAATTAACCGAAATGATTGGTTAATTTCTTTATAATTTTGGTTTTGTAGAACCAAATTTTAATAGTTTTTGTGTGTTTATGAAGTGATTTTTAGAAAGAACTAAATATTTTTTTAAATTATTTATAATATATAAAAAAAAAAATGCAACTTTGTATCTTAATAAAAAAGATTAAGGGTTAATGCAATTAAATGATCAACATATAGTTAGTAAAACAGATAAAGATGGTATTATAATTTATGTTAATGATGAATTTACAGGATTAACAGGGTATTCAAAATTAGATTTAATAGGGTCATCATATGATATTATTAAACACCCTGATATGCCTCAAGTTCTTTTTTCAAAACTTTGGGAGTCTTTAGAAAAAAATGAAGAATATATTTTTATCGTTAAAAATAAGCATAAAGATGGATCCGAATTTTGGGTTTTAAATAGTGTAAAAATTAATAAGGCAGATGATGATTTAGTAGATTTTAATACTAGAGAATTGCCAGAAGAAGCTGTCCAAAAAATTAAGCTTTTGTATCAAGATGTAAAAGAAGTTGAAAATGCAAGAGGAGAACAATCTGCTGGATTATATTTAGATTCATATCTTAGAGAAGAAATAGGAAAAACTTATAAAGAATATGTCAAAGATTTGATAGCTGAAGCTATTGAAATTGAAAAGGAACAAAATAAAAAGAAAAAAATGGAAAATCGCTTAAACTGGTTTTTGTTTAGTGATTATCAAGAATAAAAATTTAAAAAATGCAATATTATAATAATTACATACCTAATGAAAGTATTAGACCAAAAGTAATCCTTGATAAGGAAAGAGATTGGGAAAAGGAAAAAACGATTGTTAGTACAACAGATAAAAAAGGCGTTATTTTATACGCAAATCAGGTGTTTATTAACACGTGTGGCTATTCTAGAGCAGAACTAATTGGTGAACATCATAGTATTATCAGACACCCTGATATGCCAAAAGTTGCTTTTAAAGCATTGTGGGATTCATTGAATAAAGGTGAAAACTTTCATGCAATCGTTAAAAATCTTACCAAAACAGGTGAATATTATTGGGTGATTACGGATTTTGTTATCAACAAAGATAAAACAGGTGAGGTTATTGGATATACTGCAAAACGTAAAGCGGTACCACAAAGTGTTATTGATAAAATAGCGCCTATTTATAAATTGATTTTAGATATCGAAAAACAAAAAGGTGAAAAAGCAGCTGAGTTATTTTTTGAATCATATTTAAAAGAAGAGGTTGGTAAAACATATAGTGAATTTGTAGTTGATTTATTTGAAGAGGAAAGAAAAAAAGAAGAGAAGAAAAAGGAAGGTTTCTTTAGTAAATATAATCCTTTTAAAAAGTCGTTGAGCTGGTTTTTCAGAGATTAAAAAAATTAATATGCAAAAATCAAACGGAAGTTTACATACTTCAATAGATAATAATATTGCAACAATAACCTTTGGACATGCTTCGGCAAATTCGTTTCCATCATTTTTATTAGAAAGACTTGCAAAAGAATTTGATCAACTTTCTGAAGATGAAAATGTACATGTAATTATTTTAAAATCAGATGGAGATAAAACATTTTCTGCTGGTGCTTCTTTTGATGAGTTGCTAGAAATTGAAACTCCAGAACAAGGAAAATCATTTTTTTTAGGTTTCGCCAATGTGATTAATGCAATGCGACGTTGTTCAAAATTAATTATTGGTCGTGTGCAAGGTAAAGCAGTTGGTGGAGGTGTTGGCTTAATCGCTACTTGTGATTATGTTTTGGCAACAGAAACCGCTTCTGTAAAATTATCAGAATTTACTATCGGGATAGGTCCTTTTGTGATTGCTCCTGCTTTAGAACGAAAAATTGGAGTTTCGGCTTTAGCTGATATGACAATTGACGCTACTCATTGGAAAACAGCATATTGGGCAAAAGAAAAAGGTTTATATGCTCGTGTTTTTGATTCAATTTCTGATTTAGATAATGCTGTAGAAGAACTTGCTGAAAAACTAACAAAATACAATCCAAAAGCATTAATTCAAATGAAAAAAGTTCTTTGGGAAAACACGACAGATTGGGAAAATTTATTAGTTAAAAGAGCAGAAATTTCTGGCGAGTTAGTTCTTTCTGAATTCACGAAAAATACATTAAAAAATTTAAAATAAAATGGGAGATCCACTATTTGCTATTTTAGCATTAATCGTAATCGTAATTTTTTTGGTTAATAAATATCGTGCTAATAAAAAATACAGAAGAAAAAAATAATGAAAAAAGTACGAATTACAAAGCTTTTTACATTCGAAGCAGCTCATGCGTTACATGGTTATGATGGAAAATGTAAAAACCTTCACGGGCATAGTTATAAACTTCGAGTGACCGTTATCGGTACGCCAATCCAAGATACATCGAATGTGAAATTCGGAATGGTTCTTGACTTTGGAGATTTGAAAAAAATTGTAAAAGAAGAAATCGTAGATGTGTTTGATCATGCTACAATTTTTAATAAAAATACGCCTCATATAGAATTAGCAAACGAATTAAAAGATAAAGGGCATCATATTATTTCAGTTGATTATCAACCAACTAGTGAAATGATGATTTTAGATTTTGCAGAAAAAATAAAAGCAAGATTACCTAAAAATATTCAATTACATTCTTTGCGATTGAATGAAACCGAAACAAGTTATACCGAATGGTATAATTCTGATAATGAATAATTTAATATGTTTGATGTAAAAAAAATACGAGCAGATTTTCCAATATTAAACAGAACTGTTAACGGAAAACCTTTGGTTTATTTTGATAATGGTGCAACTTCTCAAACACCTCAAATTGTAATTGATGCCATTGTGGATTATTATACAAATTATAATGCAAATATTCACAGAGGAGTACATCATTTAAGTCAAATTGCAACCGACAAGTACGAAGAGGCTCGTATTAAAATACAAAAGCATTTTAACGCAAAACATCCTTATGAAATTATCTTAACATCAGGAACAACAGAAAGTATAAACATTGTTGCTTCAGGTTTTTCGGAATTGTTAAAAAAAGATGATGAAATTATTGTTTCTGCATTAGAACATCATGCGAATATTGTCCCTTGGCAAATGTTATGCGAAAAAACAGGAGCAAAACTTAAAGTTATTCCGATGAATAACGATGGACTTTTGGAACTTTCAGAACTTGATAAGTTGTTAAATTCAAAGACAAAATTGGTATTTTGCAATCATGTTTCAAATGCTTTAGGAACTATAAACCCAATTGAAGAAATTATAAAAAAAGCACATGCTGTCGGAGCATATGTTTTGATAGATGGGGCGCAATCATGTCCTCATATAAAACCTGATTTTCAATCACTTGATGTTGATTTTTATGTTACTTCGGCTCATAAAATGTGTGGACCAACTGGGGTTGGAATGCTTTATGGAAAAGAAGAATTGCTCAATATGTTGCCACCAAGTAAAGGCGGTGGAGAAATGATTGAAACTGTAACTTTTAAAAAAACAACCTACGCAGGATTGCCACATAAATTCGAGGCAGGAACGCCTAACATTTGTGGGGTAATTGCTTTTGGTGTCGCTATTGATTATCTAAATGGAATTGGCTTTGATGCCATTGCTAAACAAGAAAACGAATTGTTAGAATACGCCACAGAAGAATTACAAAAAATAGAGGGTTTAACAATTTATGGTACAAAAAATAAAACAGCCGTGATTTCTTTCAATCTTGAAGGAATTCATCCTTATGATGTGGGATCTATTTTAGATAAAATGGGAGTTGCTGTTCGTACAGGGCATCATTGTGCACAACCGATTATGTGTTTTTATGACATTCCCGGAACGGTAAGAGCTTCATTTGCATTTTATAATACAAAAGAAGAAATAATAATTTTTATTGAAGCTTTAAAAAAAGCAAAAAGAATGTTGAGTTAACATTCTTTTTGCTTATGATTTAATCTATTTTAGCACTTTTTACAGTTTCTATAATACGCCCAGCTACTTTGTAAGGATCGGCGTTAGAAGCTGGTCTTCGGTCTTCTAGATAACCTTTCCAACCATTTTCAACGGTTAATAAAGGAATACGAATAGAGGCTCCTCTATCAGAAATACCATAACTAAATTTAGTAATACAAGCCGTTTCGTGTAATCCTGTTAAACGTTCATCATTAAATTCTCCATAAACTTCTATATGCTCATCTTTTACAGGTCTAAAAGCTTCACAAATTTTCATATAAATTTCTTCACTTCCACAATTTCTTAATGTTGAATTTGAGAAATTCGCGTGCATTCCTGAACCGTTCCAATCTCCTTTAATTGGTTTTGGGTGATATTCAATATAATATCCATATGATTCTGTTAATCTATCTAATAAATAACGAGCAATCCAAATTTCATCTCCAGCTTTTTTAGCTCCTTTTGCAAATAATTGGAATTCCCACTGTCCTGATGCAACCTCTTGATTAATTCCTTCAAAAATTAATCCTGCTTTTATACATAAATCAGCATGTTCTTCAACAAAATCACGACCATGCGTGTTTTTTCCACCAACAGAACAATAATACATTCCTTGAGGTCCTGGATAACCACCAATAGGGAATCCTAAAGGAAGTTGTGTATGCTTGTCCATAATAAAATATTCTTGCTCAAATCCAAACCAAAAATCATTATCATCATCATCAATACGGGCTCTTGCATTAGAAGAGTGAGGTGTTCCATCAGAATTTAAAACTTCGGTCATTACTAAAAAACCGTTTTCTCTTGCAGGGTCAGGATAAATAGCGACAGGTTTTAATAGTAAATCTGATTTTCCGCCTTCAGCTTGTCTCGTAGAAGATCCATCAAAAGACCACATAGGGCAATCTTCTAATTTTCCACTAAAATTCTCTACAACTTTGGTTTTACTTCGCATATTTTGCGTAGGGAAATATCCATCTAGCCAAATATATTCTAATTTTGTTCTGTTCATTGTGTTGTTTGTTAAAAAAATTATTCGCAAATATACATCTTATTTTTGTTCAGTTGATAAAAAAACAATTTAAATTTTATTAAATAGTTGAAATATAGTTATTTGTAATTAGTTGTTATTATAAATTTTTTATGTATCTTTACAAGAATGCACATGTTAAAAAAATACATTCCTTTTCATCTTTTAATAGGTTTGATTTTAGGAATTTTACTTCAATTTTATACTAATTTTTGGAGTGATTTTTTATGGACTCCAATTTTTTTAGTTTTATTTCTGTTACTTTCATATCTATTTAAATATCGTGTTATATTTCACATAATCAGTTTTTTATGTTTTGTTTTTGTAGGATTACAATCTATTTATACTGCTGATTTACGAAATCATACAGATTATTACGGAAATTTTGTAAATAAAAATTCCATATTGACTTTAGAAATTAGTAAAAAACTAAAATCTAATTCGAAATTTGAAGCTAATATAATTAAGATAGATACTCATCAAACCAAAGGCAAAACCATTGTTATTTTTGATAAAGATAGTCTTTCTAAAACAGTCGAAATAGGAGGTAATATATTAGTTACAAATGAATTAAGAGAAGTTGTTGATTCCAAAAATCCATATGCTTTTAATTATTGTGATTATTTAAATAAAAAAGGGATTTATCATCAAATTTATGTAAATAACAAATTTAAAATACTCAAAAATAAATCGTTTTCTATTAGGTCATATCTTTTAAATATTCGTGATTTTATTCAGAAAAAAATAATTAAAATACATTTTTCGGAAGAATCTTTTTCGATACTTAATGCAATGTTACTTGGAGATCGAAATTTTATTTCCGAAAATATTAAAAACAGTTATGCAAATGCTGGTGTAATTCATATTTTAGCAATTTCAGGTTTGCATATTGGAATTCTTACTTTGTTGTTAATGTGGGGTTTAAAGTTTCTTAATCAGTTTAAATACGGAAATTTTTTACAAGTTGGTTTAGTAATTGTTTCATTGTGGTTTTTTGCTTTATTGTCAGGTTTATCAGCCTCTGTGGTGAGATCTGTTACCATGTTTTCTTTCATTGTTTTGGCTAAATTATTTCAACACAAAACCAAAACACTATTTTCGGTTATTACTTCAATGTTTTTATTGTTACTTATAAACCCTTTGTTTTTGTTTGACCTCGGGTTTCAGTTTAGTTACAGTGCCGTTTTTGGAATTATTTTATTGAATCCTGTTTTTATAAAATTTTGGAAACCAGAGAATAAAATTACTTTTTTCTTTTGGAACATCGTTAGTGTTTCGTTATCGGCTCAAATAGCAACCTTGCCTTTAAGTTTATATTATTTTAAGCAATTTCCTGTTTTTTCGATACTTTCAAACATTGTAATTATTACAATTATTCCCTATGTTTTAGGTCTTGGAATTTTAGTTATTTTAAGTGTTTTATTAAACTTTAAAACTCCTTTTTTATATGCTTTTTATGAATTTGTGATTTCAAAAATGAATGTTTTTGTTCATTTTATGGCTAAAATTCCTATTATCAAAGGTTTGTATATTAGTTTTTTGGAATTAATATTTTTATATGTATTCATTTATTTGATATATCAATTAATCCATAAAGCAAAACCAAAATTTGTTATTTTGATGTTAATGGCAATTGTAGGATTGCAAAGTTTTTACATCTTTAAAAACATTGAAAATACAGATGAATTAATAGTTTTTCATCAGTATAAAAATACTGTAATAAGTAAAAAAATAAATGACAACTTAAGCGTTTTAAGTGATTCAAAAAAACTAGATTTTATAAAAAATTATCAAAATACTAAAAATATTGATAGCATTTGTGTCAAATCTATTCCCAATATTGTAAAATTTAAAAAAGAAAATATTTTAATTATTGATAGTTTAGGTATTTATAAAGTAAATTTGAAAAAAAGACCAATTATTTTGTTAAGGCAATCTCCAAAAATAAATTTAAATCGAGTAATAGAAATCTTAAAACCAAACGAAATTATAGCTGATGGCTCTAATTATAAAAATTATATAAAGTACTGGAAACAAACATGTAATAAGTATAAAATTCCTTTTCATGACACGTATAAACAAGGAGTGTGGAGAAAGTTTTTAGAATAAATAAAAAATTATTTTAGATTTTTTCAAAAGCTTTTTTATTTTACATCTTAAATACTATCTTTGTGCTCACAAATTATTTATTAAAATGGGAAAAATAGGATTAATTTACGGTTCTGATACAGGAATGACAGAAGAAGTAGTAGGTACAATTGTTGATACATGGAAAGCTTCTGAAATAGAGGTCATTGAAGCTCATAATGTTAGTAAATCAGATTTTGAACGATTTGATAAAATTATTTTAGGTTTGTCAACTTGGTATGATGGTGATTTACAAAGTGATTGGGAAGCTTATTATGACTCTGAATTTCAAGATATTGATTTTACAGGTAAAACAGTTGCTGTATTTGGTTTAGGTGATCAATATGGTTACGGTGAGTATTTCGTTGATGGTATTGGAATTTTAGCAGAAGTAGTTTTAAAAAATGGTGGTAAAATTATCGGAAATTGGCCTAATAAGGATTATGATTTTCAAGAATCAAAAGCAGTAATTCAAAGTAATAAAGATTATTTTTATGGCTTAGCAATTGATGAGGATAATGAACCAGAAAAAACCACAGATAGAATAGAAAAGTGGTTAAAGCAATTAGAAAAAGAGTTTGGTTATTAAAAAAAGCAAATCGCCTGAAAAATGTTTTTTAGGCGATTTTTTTAAGAATTGTTGAAATTATTTATTTCGTAGGAATGCGTTCATCAATTAATTTTAATGGTGCTCCTTCCATTAAATTGAAGATGTCTAAAATGCTTCTAAAAGTATCTTCTTCTTCTGACTGTTCTTCAATAAACCATTGTAAAAAGATTTCTGATACAAAATCATTTTGATTACGAGCTTCTTTAAACATATGATGAATTGCTGTTGTAACTGCTATTTCTTGTTCTAAAGATTTTTCAAATATTGCTCTAAGGCTTTCAAAATCAGTTGGAACATTTTCAATTGTTGGAGATATAGCAGCTCCTCCATTTTCATTGATAAAACTGAATATTTTCATTGCATGTTCTCTTTCTTCAACAGCGTGATCATAGAAAAAAGCTTTAGAGTTATTTAATCCTCTTTGCTCACACCAAGATCCCATTGCTAAATAGATAGCAGAAGCATGCATTTCCATTTTCACTTGTTTGTTTAATAAATCCATTACATCAACATTGATGCTCATTTGTGTTCTTACATTTGTATTCATGATAAATTGTGTTTTTATAATTCTAAATAGTGATACAAAGGTACAGTTATTTAATTTATAAACAACTGTAAATCAAAATTTAAATAAAATCTAAATTAAAACCTTATTTAGAATAAACTTGTATTAGCTTTGTAAAAAAACAGGTTAATTTCTTCCTTCAAATCAAGTAGTTGAGGAATATCTAAGTACAATAAATGTTGTTTGTCTGCCAGAAAAAGAAGAACAAAATTATCTGTTTCAATAATTTTTTCTAATACAGAAGTAGAACAATAATGGTTTAATTTATTACGAAGTTGTAATAATTGTGCAAAAGACAAGTTGAATAATTGATCTCCTATAATCAATTCATAGCGACAAAATGTGATTGATTTTAGTTGAATATGATATGTAATGTCTAAATTTTGCACTTATTTAAAATAAATTAATGCAAATATATGAAATTATTTTTAATAAATTTATTTACCTCGTAATTGTCTGAATTTTTTTCTTGCATCAACTAAAAAAATACTGCTTGGGTGCTCTAATACGATTTTTTCATAATATTTTTTTGCATTATCGTATTCTTTTTTTTCTGAGTAGATTTCTCCTAAATAATAAAGGCTATCATCAATAAAAGTACTTTCAGGAATTTTTAAAATAGCTGTATAATTTTCAATGGCTTTTGTGTAATTTTTTTGTTTGGTGAATATTTTTCCACTTTCAAACAAAGCATCATCTTCAATTCCTTGACCTTTATAAGAATGAATAATTTCATCTAATAATTTTAAGGCTTTTTCATTATTATTTTGATATGCGAATAAATTAGCTTTTGCGAATTTTTTTAAACCTGTCGGGATACTGTCTTTTGGTTGATTGTCAGAAATGGTTAAAAACAAATCGGCAGCATCATTAGCAATTAATTGTGAAGCACTACTTTTTAGTACTTTTACTTGTGCTTTTGCCCATTCAAAATCACCTTTAAAATAACTTGTTTGCGCGACTTTAAATCTAGCCGATTGCCCTAACTCATGATTTTTAAATTCTGATTGAATTTGTGAAAAATAAATCAATGCTTTATTAAATATATTTTGATAAACTAATACATCGCCTAATTTTAGTTTTATAGAAGCTCTCGTATGATTTGTATATGCGTTTTTTAAGGCTTTTTCTAAAATCTCTTTCGCTTTTTTAGCTTGATTTTTATGAAACGTTAAATAATCGGCGTAAATTAATTGTATATTTAATGTTTTATTATTTGTTCCATATTTTTCTAGAATAGTAATAAATTTTTCTTCTAAATTTTTTTGATGTTCTGCGATATCTATCTTTAATATGTATGATAAAGCGTTCATTTTTTCACTTTCTTGTTCAGATTTTTTGATAATAAAATTAAAAATTTCTCTAGCATCTGAATACGTTTTATTTTCAAAAGCACTGACTCCTAATAAATAAATTTCGTATAAACGTATTTTTTTTCTCATAAATAAGGCTTTTCCTTGTATAAAAGCTTTATCATAATTTTTTTGTTTAGCAAACAGCCAACCTAATAATTTATTCCATTCTGTTTTTGGATTTTCAGAAAGTCGTTTTAAAAGTAGATTTTTAAATAATATATTGTTTGGATTTTCGGAATCATCATTTATATAAGGTGCAGTTTTGTAGATTATTCTATTAACAGTGTTATTTTTTTTATCTACATAATTAAAATAGGTTTCGAACATTTCTTTGAATTTTCCTTGTTGTCCGTATAAATCAGCAATATTTAGATCGTAATTGATTTTTTTTAGTTTCGCAATTTTTTGATAAGCCTTTATGGCATAGTTTAATTTGTTAATTTTTTCAAACATGTTAGCTACAGTTCTTCCGAAAGAGACTTGTTTTTCGATATCTAAAACAGCCTTTTTATAAAATTGAGTTGCTTTTTCCTTATTTTTTTGTTTTTCATAATTTTTTCCGATAAGAACATTCAAAAAAATCATTTTTGAGTTTTCTTTTAATTTATTTTTTAAATAATTTTCTGCTTTTGGGTACTGATTGGTTTCTTGAAAACAGGTAATAAGTTTATTTAAATAATTTAGATTGTATGGATTTGTTTCATAAAGTTTTTCATAAAACGAAATAGCTTTTTCAAATTCATTATTCTTAAAATAATTTTCGGCAAGCATGTAATTTCTATTTTGTGAAAAAATAGAAATGGTAAAAAATAAAAATATAAAGTTTAATTTTTTCATTAAAATGAATTTTAGGTTGTAAAAGTCGGTAAAAATTTCCATATATCAAATTTGTTAATAACTTGTAAAAAATTGATAATCAAAAACTTTGAATTATGCTTATTTATACCTAATTTAAAATACATGTAAATCCAATAAAATTGACTTTAAAAGTTGTTCATAACATTAAAGGTCTGTAACTTTGTTAGCATCTTAACAAAAATAATTTAATAATGAGTGGATTTTTCAAATCTTCAATAGGAAGAAAGTTTGCGATGGCGTTGTCAGCACTTTTTTTGATGTCATTTTTAGTGATACATGTGCTTATTAACCTCACATCTCTTTTTCCAGATGGTGGAAAAATGTTTAACCAATTATCCCATTTTATGGGAACGAATCCCTTAATACAATTTGCGATGCAACCAATACTTATTGCAGGGGTTGTTTATCATTTTGTTGCAGGGTTTGTTTTGGAAATTCAAAATAAAAGAGCAAGAGGGGTAAATAAATACGCTAGAAATAATGGGGCGGCAAATTCAACATGGATGAGTCGTAATATGATTATTAGTGGTGCAGTAATTTTAGCTTTTTTAGGATTACACTTTGTTGATTTTTGGATTCCAGAAATGACAACAAAATATATTAATGGTGATTTCACAGGAATGCACGATGGAGCATTCAGATATTATCATGAAATGACAGAGAAATTTCATAATCCAATTCGTGTTGGTGCTTATGTAATTTCATTTGTTTTATTAGCATTACACTTGATGCATGGATTTACATCAGCATTCCAATCAATTGGGGTTGATGCAAAATCACCAAAGGCATCAAATAAATATAAACCAGCATTAGAATTGTTCGGAAAAGTATTTTCAATCGGAGTTCCTGCTGCATTTATTCTTGTAGCATTGTTCCATTTCTTTAATCAACACTAAAATTAATTACGTATGGCAATTTTAGATTCAAAAGTACCAACAGGAAGTCCACTAAAAGATTTGTGGAAGGACTATAAAGATAAAAT
>PDWI01005908.1_pt1 | contig 15578 bp, 16 predicted proteins | sample 1430891 | NCBI WGS metagenome assembly PDWI01 (sample SAMN01162508, study PRJNA174530) | Oral metagenome, whole genome shotgun sequencing project. | biome: Marine environment; feature: Marine mammal; material: Swab sample of the gingival sulcus; isolation source: swab sample of gingival sulcus... | reverse complement strand
CCTACTTTAAATTGCATCCAAGAAGTACCACGAGTGGGTAAACCACACTCATAAGGTTCACCTTTTTGAAAATTTGATGATTTTGGAGATAACAATAGAACTGTACCCAATCCAAGTACAACCAATCCTATCCCCGAGAGTAAAACTACCACAAAAAGTGATAATGAATTCATAAGTTTGCTCTTTTTTAGATTTTTCTTTTACAAATAAAATATTCAATGAGGCGACAAAGTTAATGTTATTTACCAAAAAACAAACATCTTCAACATTTTAATCTCATAATTTAGAATGTATCTAAAAAGAAACGTGAACCGATTATAATTATCTTCCCTCTTCCAACTTTTATTTTAACCGCAAAGAACACAAAGGGATTTCGCAAAGAAAGCAAAAGTTCCCCAATAAATACCTTTAAGTTCTCGGAAAGCTCCGAAAGTCCCAAAACAATTCTTTTTAAGGTTTCGGAAAAATTCCAAAGGGTGCAAATAGACATTTTTTAACAATTCGGAGATTTCCGAGAGGTTGCCAATACTATTTTTTGCTATTAATTTAGTCTTAGAAAGCGAGAAATAAAAAAAGTACAGATGAATTTATTGTATAATAATGAGTAAATTGAAGTTTTGTGAAGTGAAAACTTATCTTTTTTTCAAAAATAAGCCTTTTTTATTTGTTTTTTTATATCTTTGCACTCAAAGAATAGGAGTTCAGAAATCTATTAAAAAAACGGAGAGTAACCGAAAATCTTTAAGAGTAGGAAAAATATTAAAAATTATCATTATGATTAAAAAAATGAAAACATTAGTGGCATTGGTAGCAGTAGTAGCAATGATGTCAAGTTGTGCAATGGTGTCAAGTCCTCTTATTGGAGCTTACTACACAGATGTTAAATCGCCAGTAGCAGTAACAGGAAATTCTGGTTCTTCTAAAGTTGGAAAAGCAGAAGCAAAATCTATTTTGGGTATTATTGCAACAGGAGATGCAAGTGTACAAGCGGCAGCTCAATCAGCAGGAATTAAAAAAATTCATCACGTTGATCAACACGCAACATCTATTTTAGGTATTATTGCAAGTTATACTGTATATGTTTATGGTGAATAGTTTTTTTATAAGGGGGAAATTTCCCCCTTATTTCCTTTTTTTTGTGTTCCTTTTTTTAGGAAGCAATATTTTTTCTCAAAAAATATCTAAATATTATACAAGTTTGTCTTCCGAAGATGGCACACTTTTTTTTGTTACGCCCAAACAGAAGTTTGCAAACAGAAAACAAACCTTTGTATATGATTTAACTTATAAGACGGGAGGAGATACAGTTACACTCAATTTTACTTTTTTAGATAAAAAGGTAATGAAATTGGACAGTCTTGTTTTGCTTACAGAAAATCAGAGATTAAGTAGCAAAACCACCAAATTGTTCATTGATTACAAGAACTCAAAAAAATGTTCTCACAGATACTCTTCAAAATTTCTTTTTTCAGAATTACAACTTTTTTATAAGTCTAAAAAAACACCTTTGATTTATGTTTGGAGTAGCGGTAAAGCCAACAAGCTATCTATAAAAAAGTGCAAATGGCGTAAAAAATCCAAAATCGCATCCATGATTTTTGAACTGATAGACGTGAATAGAAAAGAGTGATTTTGTTATTCTTACATCATTATTACCGATAGCAATAGATAGGGAATAGCTCCAATTAATATGCCGATACCAATTTTGAAAGTGTTTTGTTTATAAAAAATAAAAACACCAACAAGATTAGGAATAATAGAGAGTAAAAGTAATTTTCCCAACAAAACGGACGGAAAATTTTGTTGAATTATTTGGAAATAAGATAAATCAACAGGATAAAATCGTTTGAGAAAAAACCAACTAAATAGCACAGGAATAACTAATCCAATGCTTAAACCCATCAAAAAAGAGTTGTGTGTTTTCAATTTCATTTAATAGTTCCATTTATCCAAATAGGGTATAAAATCATATTGCGTTAAATCGGTAGTCGTAGGAACGATTGAGATATAGCCTTGATTTAACGCCCATTCGTCGGTGTCGGTAGCGTTGGGTTCAAGGTTTTGAAACTCTCCCACAACCCAGAATTCTATTTCGCCATTGCTATTTTTCTTCTGCTCAAATTCGTTTACCCAACGACCTTTGCATTGACGCACCACTTTCATTCCTTTTAGTTCGCCAAGAGGAGCATTTACATTCAAACAAACCGATTTAGGAAGTCCTTTTTTCAGCACCTTTTGGGCTATCTTTAAAATATAAGGTTCAAAGGCAGAAAAATCAGCTTCGACATCGTGGTTGCACAACGAGAAACCCACCGAAGGTACTCCTTTTTCACAACCTTCAAGCGTTGCTCCCATTGTACCCGAATAAATAACATTAATGGCAGCATTAGATCCGTGATTAATGCCAGAAACCAATAAATCAGGGGTGCGAGTTAATACTTCATCAAAAGCCAATTTAACGCAATCGGTAGGTGTTCCACTGCACGAATAAATAGTCAAACTCTCCGATTCTTGAATGGTTTTATACACAACAGGCTTGTTGATAGTTAGTGCATTGGACATTCCTGACCTTGCTCCATCGGGTGCAAACACCACTACATCTCCCAATTGACACATCAATTTAGTTAATGTTTTAATACCTTTTGAATCTACTCCATCATCGTTGGTTATAAATATATAAGGACGTTTTTTATCTGTCATTTTTTTTATTTTTATATCATTATTAAAAGCTCAACAAAAAAAATAAACATTATGAATGCAATAAAATGGATTCTTTCAGTAAAAGAATTTCTTCTTGGTCTATTCCGTTGTTGAGTAATATTTTTCTATTTTTTTCAAAAAGTTGAGACATCTTTTGCTTATCTAATTCCAATGTTTCAAAGGCTTTCTTATAAAAATGAATTGCCTCTTCGTTTTTATTCATTATCCACGCAATATGTCCTGCTATTAAATAATCTTCCTCTATTAAATCAAACTGCTCCAATAATACCGAATGAAAATAATTGGCTTGTGCTAAATTACTATCTAACAGAGCCAAATAGATTGTCTTGCGTAAAATTTTCTGGTGATTAGGATATTCATTATTGAGTGATATTAATTCATTGAGTGCTTCTTTGGGTTTGTGGAGCATCACCCAACAATCCACCAATTGTAAACGAACAGAAATATTGTTAGGACGCAAACGTTTTAACTCTTCATAAAAAGGAATGGATTTTTCCACTTTACCCAATAGACGATAGCACATTGCTATTTTTCTTATTGTCCAAAAATCATTTCCTTGTATCAAATCAGACTTTTTGTAAGCCTTTAATGCCTCTACAAATTGCGAGGTTTGTTGATAACAATACCCCATTCTTTGATAAAAATCGGCTTTATTACCCTCTTCGTTCTCTATCTTTTGGTAGAGTTCAAGTGCTTGTTCGTATAGTTTTTTGGAAAAATAAAATTCAGCAATAGTGCGTTTTATATCACTATGATTAGCCAACAAATCAAACAAATAAGTCTTGTGCAATAGCAGAGAAGTAGAAAACATATCTGAAAAATTGCCTCTTTGTGGATGTAACTTAAAAAAACGAAACAAATCTTGCACGTAGTGCTTAGACACAGTGTTTGCTTTTTGCGACTGAGAGTAGAGCAACTCCGATTTCTGGCTCTCTTTCAATTGCTCTGACGCTTCGCTAAAATTCTGCTTCATTATATTGCGTTGCATTTCGGGCATATTTACCATACTTAAACTAAACGAATATTTATCCGAATTGCACATCATAGGCGAACGCAGAAAGATAGAAAAGATAGAATTTTCGCTCTCGTCAAATAGCATTTGAAGGCTTGAATGTTGCATATCAAATGGCAACAACCAATTGGCAAACGTATTGAAAAAAGAGTGAGATTTCATCTCTGCAAAAGTACTCATATATACGTCAGAACCGCTTTTTTCAAGTTCAGCAAACTCCTCCATTTTATCATACACGCCACTTCCTTGCAACGTATCTTTCCACTCTGGATTCAATTCGCCCCACTCATCGGTATTAAACAATTCTTCTATCTTTTTATCTTCAATCAGTGGTTTTAGTTTGATTAATTCAGGATAAATCTCTTCTCGTAGTTTTCTCGTAACCTCTTCTGTTTCTGTGGTAGCAATGATTTGGAAAAAAATATTTTTCAATTCCTCTACTTTTTCTGCATTATCTACCAACAACAACAATCTATCTTTTATTTTCGGAAAATAAGGAATGAAAGCGTTATATCTTGTCAAAACAAATACCAATCCCACCAAAGCTCGTTGAGAAGTATAAACATCTGACGAATAACACGCATCAAATAGCATCAATATTTTTTTCTCATCAAAAGTACGCCACAAGCTAAACGTTAGAGCTGAAACCAACATTGATTTTACAACTGTTTCTGAATATTCATCGGATATTATCTTTGCATAAATACCATTCAAAGCCATTCTAAGGTCGTTAGAAGACAACCAAAAGGCATTAAAAAGATAATCCAAAGCATTTTCAAACTCCGTTTCTATCTCTTTTCTTTTCTCTTTCGGATTTTCTGCTTCTCCTATATTTTGTAAACGTTCAGTTCTATTTAGTTCATACAACAACTGTTTTGATTGTTTTTGCTCACGCAAAGGAAAGTATCTCATTTGAGAAAACTCAAAATTGTTAGCCTCTTTTATCAACAATAATTCTCGCAATTTACAACTAACAATAAAAGTGTCTGATACTATTTTCTGATAAATATTTTGTCTTTCAGGATCATTTACACCATTAGTAAAATAGTTTAATAAATAGGTATAACGCTGTGTAATATCTTCAATACGATTGTTTATTTCGGAGGAATGATATTCCTCGTTTAATCGTTTTAAGTAATACAACGCTTCTACGATTTTCTGCTTTGCGATAAAGGCAGTAATTTTTTTATATAATTGATGTATTTCTGTGGGTGTCATTGTTATTTTGTTTGAACCTTTTGCTTATGATAAGATTACTCTAACTTACTGATGCTTTTTAAAACCTCTTCTTCAATAATCTTTATTTTACGTCCATCAACTCCAATAACGCCTTCGTTTGAAAAAGAAGTTAATGTTCTAATAGCGTTAGAAGTTGTCATATTGGATAAATTAGCGAGGTCATCTCTTGAAAGATATATGCTAATGGTTGCATCATCTTGTTCGGTTCCATAATTATCTTTCAACAACAAAAGCGAAGCTGCCAAACGCCCACGTATATTTTTTTGAGTTAAGTTAACGGTCATTTCGTCCGACTCTGCCAAGTCAAAAGCCAACTCTTCCAAAAAACGATAACAAAAAGCATTATTGTGTTTTAATATTGATATAAAATGCTCTTGATTAATTAGATAAACAGTAGAATCTTCAAAAGCAATAGCCGTAGTACTATTGATTTCGTTCGCAATGATAGAGCGATAACCAAAATGTTCACCTGGTTTAAGCATTCTGATAATTTGCGAACGATTTCCACTACCTACTTTCGTTATTTTCACCTTTCCACTTTCAAGTATCATCAAATGTGTAGGACGCTCACCTTCTCGATGTATCACTTCATTTTTTTTGAAATGTTGCACCGAATATGTGTTACTAATAAAATTGCGTTCATCAGACTTTAATACGTCCCAAAACGTTAAAATATCTTCCAAAGGTTTTAATGAAATGATTTGCCTTTTTGCCATTAATGATTAAGTCTTTTGATAAATTTTAGCACAAAAATAGTTCTTATTTCCGAAAAAACTGCTATATAGCAATTAATAATTTCTTAAATTAACATTTCTTTACTCCGTAGTGCATTTAAGACAAGGATTTTGAGTAAACTAACTGCTCTAACACTCATCCAATATATCAATCATTTTATTTATAAAAGAAAAATAAATAATATAAAAATCAAAATTACATAAATACACTACGAGTATTTATAAAGTCTTTAAGCCGTTTTTATTACAAAAGCAACCATTATTTTTCCATATACAAAGTTCGTATTGGGAATGGAATAACAATACCCTCTTTATTATACTTAGCTTGTAAATCTTTAATAAATTGATGTTGTATAATGATTTGATTTTCATATAAATCAGTAGCCAACCATACTTTAAAATTAATACTGCTATCTGCAAATTCGTAAAAACGTACACGAGGCGTAAAATTTTGGGGAACGTTAGGAAATTTACTTAAAACTTCTTTTGCCACTTCCAACGTTATTTTCTCTACAAATTCTAAATCACTATCATAATGAACACCTACTGAAATTTTGAAATAAAAGTTTTTTTGAAGTGTAAAATAATTGGTTGTAATACTAGAAGAAATTTTAGAATTAGGCACAATAATAATGTTTTCTAATAACGTTCTTATCGTTGTATTTCTCCAATTAATATCCAAAACATACCCTTCCACATTTTCTTCTAACTTAATATAATCTCCGGGTTTAAGTTGTTTGGAAGCAAGTATTTGCATACCAGCAAAAAGATTTCCCAACGTATCTTGAAGTGCCAATGCTACTGCCAAACCACCAACCCCTAACGCCGTTAGCATCGCTTTAATATCGTATCCCAAGAAATCTGAAATAACGACTGCCCCCACAATATAAACCAATATCCTAATAAGAATATGAAACAAAGAAGACACCTTTTCATCTGCCTTAAAATTAGCATATTTTTCGTAGATAAAGATAAGTATTTCAGCAATAAGATAGGTGATAATAACGCTGTTAAAAACTTTTAATGTCTTGGTTAGAGTGTCTTGAAAAGTAATATTGATAGGATAATAACGCAAAACATTAAGCAATAGAGCTACACCAAAAAAGAGGCTCATTTTGCGTAAATAAACAATCAAATGAATCCAATAATACAAATTCTTTTGAATAAAATGTTCTTCTATTTTTTTCAAAATAGGGCGAATAATTAATAAACCAATAATTATTCCTATTATAAGTGCAGTGCTAATAATAATCCAAGTGTTTTGAAAAAATTCCATCATCTAAAACTCTAAATGTAATCAGAATGAGCAAAGTTATAAAAATAAGTTGGAATTTTTACAAAAAAGTGATTTTACTATAATTTATTTCATTTTTCAAAAGTAAACATATTAATTACTTTCAATATTTTAAGGAAAATTTTAGATAAAAAAACATACTCTTTGTGTGCTAAATAAAGAATAATTTTGGATTTAAAAGGCAGGTTTAACTCTTTAATATACCTATTTAGTGTTGGATAGAGTGAAAGATACTGTTTTTCAGCCATAGAACCACGAATAATTTTAATTTTTCGCTTTGCTTTGAACTCCATAATCATTTTTTCATACTCTGAAAAGTCTTTTTTCATTTGAAAAAACTGCTCAATATTTTCTGTTACAATTAAATGGTCGTTGATATGTTTTATGGGCAATTCTCTGGTACACGCATTTTCATTAAATTGAACATAATGGTAAAAAGGCTTATCAATAAATGCCACTTTTTGAGCAAAATAAATCAACTTAACCAAAACGACCAAATCATCAGCCATATTAACTCCACGAATTGTTTTTATACCATTTCTTTGTAATAAATCCAAACGAATTAATTTATTCCAATAGGCAGATTTACCATTAAAAGCATCTTGTATAAGTGCTTTTTTATTCAATGAAAAAAGTGGTTTTTCTATAATTTCCTTATTTGAAAAAGTACGAAAATAGGAACAATACGTAATATCTGCTTCTGTTTTTTCAGCCTTTTGTACTAACTTTTCAATCATATTGTTTTCTATCCAATCATCACTATCCATTGCTAAAAAATACTTTCCATTAGCATTGTCAAAGGCAATTTGGCGACTAACAGAAATTCCTCTATTTTTTTCATTTTGCAAGATACAAACATCTTCTTTTCTATTAGGAAAATGAGCCAAAACTTGCTTTAATTTCTGCACACTATCATCGGGCGAAGCATCATCAACAAAAATATATTCAATATTTTCAAAAGTCTGTGAAAATACCGAAACAGCACAACGTTCTATAAAATCAGAAACTTTATAAACAGGAATTAATATAGAAACTAAGTAATTTTTCATATATTCATATTAAAGTCATTTTTCATTGTATAAGTCCTATTGAATAAGAACTCAATTAAACTCTTATTATTGAAATTTTAGACATTTTTTATAAGAAAAGTTTAAATGAGTTCTAAAAATAGAATAATTTGATTTTAGGTTATTAAAAGTAACAGTATATTAACACTAATGTTGATGTTCTTCGGCGTGGTAAGATAGTTTAACATCAATTGCTTTGAACGATTCATTTCCTGCTTTATCAAGACAATATACCACAAAATGATAATTCCCTGTTTTAACCGGTTTACCATTAATTTCAACAGGAATTTTAATCTCGTGCTGATGTACTTTTGCATTTTTTTGTCCTTCTATTGTATTCCATGCTCTCATAAATGAAAAGGCTATTGAATCATTGTTGGCTTGTACTCTTTGTACAGCAGGAAGTTGATGTGAATGTCCATCAAAATTGTTGTGAATATCCACTTTGTATGATTTTAATGCTACATTATCTGCAAATTCCACATCAAAATGCACACCATTTTTACCTCCAATAAGAAGATGTCCTTGATTATGAGGAGCATGGATTGTGATAGTTGGTTTTTCGGTATCTATTTTTTCTTTTCTACAAGATACAAAACCGATTGCCAATAAGGCAACCATTGTTACAAATAAATTTTTGTTTAATTTTCTCATTTTTTTATTATTTTTTTTGTTAAATTAAGTATTTCAATGTTTTATAACCCCACTTTTACGAGTAGTTGTATATTTCTGCTCGGTTCAGGAGCATTAAGTTTTCTGTAAAAACTCAAATGGTTAAAATAAACTGTATTAAAAAGATTATGAACGCTTAGCTCCGTAGATATTCTTTTTTTAAATAATTTCCATTGCAAACTTCCCGACAAATGGATAAGCGTTGCTCCTTTTGTTTTTTCTTCATTGTTGGCAATTCTATTTTGGTCAAAAATGGTTTGCACTTCACATTGCACCGTATATTGTTGGACTTTTGCACTAATTTTATCCGATACAGTTACCGAATTACGCCACGTTGTAGGAGGCGAAAAAGGCATCGGATAATTTTTATCCAAATTCAAACTATACTGATAACCAATATTTGAATTTAGTTTTGTTATTCTGTTGGCTTGATAAGTTACCTCTGCTTCCGTTCCCGCCAAAAAGAGTTCTGCTTCGGTGTATTCGTAACGTTGCCCTGCGTGAGGAAGTATCGACCAATTTCCTGTTGGATTAAGGTAAATATAATTGGAAAAGTAAGATGTAAACGGATTAACCGTTATTTTCCAATCATTGATTGATTTTTGATACGACATATCAAATTGCCAACCCACTTCCGGATGTAATGCTTCATTTCCCAATTCGTGACGAAACGCTCCATGATGCACTCCATTTGATGCTAACTCATTGACCGTTGGAAAACGAAAACTCCGTCCGATATTTAATTTTATTGTTTCTCGTTTATCTAATTTATAAGTTATTCCTATTGCTCCGGAAAAACTGTTGAAATGTTTGTTAATTTTCTTAGTACGTTCAGCATATTGCTTAGCAGTAATTGGTTTAGAACCTGTTAAGAGTAAAAACTCTTCTAAAACAGTATCGTAAAACCGTAAAATATTCACTTTTCCAACATCTGCTCTTACACCTCCTGTTATTGTCCAATTGGTTGAGAGTTTATAATTGGTTGCAAAATACAATCCACCACTAATACGACTGTATTTAGGCAATAAAAAAGAGTAGCCAGAAATGGTGTTATACTGATATTCGCTATTTATCCCTACTGTTTTTGTAAAATCCGATTCTTCGTCTAATGTTAATCGAAAATTTGCGGAATAGGTATTGAGTAAAAATGCCAACTCTTTATCGGGGTCTTTATCAGGCATCTTTTGATTACTGTAATGCGTATGAAAACTTGCCCATTCTTGTCGGTCGTTTTGCTGAAAACCAATATCCGAATGAATTTGTAATCTGTCAAAATGAATTTCCGTACTGTTAGAAATCTTAAAATGATTGACTTTGGTAAACGGCAATTCAATATTGTAATTAGAGCCATCAGGTGTTAAGCGTCTTAAATCGGGAATACCGTGAGCCCCTGAAAAAAAACCATTTTTTGTAAAATAGTCTGAAAGAAATAGACTTGTAGATACTCTTTTATCAGAATAATTAATCATTACCGAACCATTAAGCAATCTTCCTGCCGTATTTTTCATTTGTCCATTTTTTACAGGCATCTTCCAAGTTAAATAGTGAATAGTATCGGTTGGAATTTGATAATCACCATAAAACATTCCTGTTATCCGTCCTTTGATAAACCAATTTCCTTGTTTACTATTAAGTGACACAGAACTTCCTATTAACCCATTATTTGATTTTGTTATTAAAATTGCATCGCCCCACGTATTATCACTATTCGGGATACGACTTGGCAACAGTTCAATCACTCCTCCCATTGCATCAGAGCCAAAATAGAGCGACATAGGACCTTTCTGTACAACCACTTTATCTACATCAAATTGGTCAATATCCATTCCGTGATCTGCTCCCCATTGTTGGTTTTGTATCACAATACCTTTATCTACAACAGCAATTCTATTAAATCCCAAGCCTCGTATCATCGGTTTTGATGCACCCGAACCAATACTCATTGCTTCCATTCCAGGCATTTTAGCCAAAGTCTCAGAAAGCGTAGAACCATTATTTTTCAAAATAAAGTTTCTATCAATATTAATGGTACTAAGAGCAGTATTTTTTAGTGTATGAAGCTTATCAGCAGTAATTATCATCTCTTTTAATACAATATTGGAGGGAGTAAGCAAAACTTTAAGAAGAGAGTTTGACTGTTTTGTGATTATTTTTCTTATCGGCTGATAACCCAGATGCTCTACTTGTATAACTGTTTCTCTTTGTGTAGTGTTAAAAGTAAATTTGCCATTTTCGTCTGTAATAATAAGCCCTTCATTGGTAGATTTTTTTATAATTACGTCTGAAATAGGTTGTTGAGTTTCAGCATCTAAAACAACTCCTTTAATTGTTGTTTGAGCCAATATATTCACTCCTAATAATATCCCTAATAGAGTTAATATTATTTTTCTTAAAAACATTTTTCTACCAATTAAGCATTACATTGATTACACAAACCGTTGATAATTACTTCCACATTGTCTTGTACAAATCCTTTTGGAAGATTGACGTTAAAATCCATTTCCGATGAAAGACAATGTACAGCATTACACTTTGTGCAGTGAAAATGTGAATGAACTTGATGATGATGAGCTTGAAGCGTTACTGCATACTTTACGATGTTGTTATTTAACACGATTTTATGAATAGCCCCCGAAGTTTCCAACGTTTTTAATGTTCGGTAAATAGTTACTCTATCAAACAATTCAGCACATTCTGCTTTGATTTCTTGTTCAGTAATAGCAGTATTCTTTGCTAATAATTCTCTTATAATAAACCTTCTACAACTTGTTCCTCTTACCTTATGTAAGGACAAAATATCTTCTATCAACATATGCAACAATAATTAATATGCAACAATGTTGCAAAAGTAGACATTTTTCATTTATTAGCAAAATAAAAAACATATTTTTATTCATTTGGGATTAAAATTTATTAAAAAAGTAAGCGTTGTTTTTCTAAATGTCTATTTCTATTTTATTGTTAATTAAATTATTAATAAACTTAAAATTTGTCTATTTTGAAAAAGAATGTATCTTTGTGGCTCAAAATAAAAAATGTTTTAATATGAAAAGAACAACACAAACAATATTATTAATCTCAGCACTGCTTTTAAGTGCTTGTAATTCTAATTCGTATCATATTGAAGGTACAGTAACTGACCCTAATATAGCAGATAGCACAAAAGTTTATTTAAGTAAATATGAACAAAAACTTATTCATTTAGATAGCACCTATGTTATCAATGGAAAATTTAATTTTAATGGAGAAGCTGATACTGCCCAAAATGCTTATTTAGGTTTTATTAAAGATAATAAATTCCAAAATATAGCTAATTTTATTTTAGAAAAAGGAAAAATTGTAGCCCAAATAGATACAAATTTTATCTACAAAATCACAGGAACAGAACAAAATGATGTTCTTTTTGAATTTTCTGCTAAAAAGAAAAAAATGGAAAAAGACCTCACAAATCTTATTCCAAAATACAGAGTATCAAAAGGAGAAAAACAAGATAGTTTAGCTTATGTTTTATCCGAAATTCAGGGGATTTTTTATAAAGAGGCTTATGAATATAGTCTTAAATATGTAAACACAATCGCAGGAACTAATATATTCTTAAATTACCAAACTGCTTTTTTCCCTGAGAAAAAAGATGAAATATTGTCAAAAATGAATGAACAAACCAAGTCAAATCCGTATATAAAATCACTGATTAAACAAATTGAACAAGAGAAAAAAACAGCAAAAGGACAACCTTATATTGACTTCACCTTACAAAACATAGCTGGTAAGGAAGTAAAATTATCTGATTATATTGGAAAAACAGATTATCTTTTGGTTGATTTTTGGGCTTCTTGGTGTGCTCCTTGTTTGCATTCATTACCAGAATTAAAACGTTTTTACAAAAAACATAAAGGAGTAAAATTTGACATCGTGGGTGTTTCCTTAGATAACAAAAAAGAAGATTGGGAAAAAGCCATTAAAAAGCACAAAATAAAATGGAATCATATCTCAGACCTTAAAGGTTGGAAATCAGTAGCAGCTTCTTCTTATTCAATACATGCAATTCCTTCTACCGTTTTAATTGATAAAGAAGGTAAAATTGTTGGAAAAGATATGCCATTAATGGAAATTGAAGAATTATTGGTTAAATAATTTTTTCAAAAAAAAAACTTTATTTCTTTTTAGAGTTAATAATAAATATATTAACTTTGCAATTCCTTTGAGAATTAAGGAAAATAATATTAAAAAAGAATACAAATAATTTAAATTTAATAATATCTAAAATTATGACAAAAGCAGAAGTTGTTAATGAAATAGCAAAGAATACAGGAATTGACAGGGTCTCTGTATTAACTACGGTTGAATCTTTTATGGAGGTGGTAAAAAACTCTTTAACTCAAAAAGAAAATGTCTATTTAAGAGGATTTGGTAGTTTTATTGTTAAACAGAGAGCAGAAAAAACAGCTCGTAACATCTCTAAAAATACAACAATCATTATTCCGGCACATTCTATACCTGCATTCAAACCCGCGAAGTCGTTCTTAAATGAAGTAAAAAACAAATAAATAATATATAATAATAACTTATAAAAAAAAGAGATTATGCCAAGTGGTAAAAAAAGAAAAAGACATAAGATGTCAACTCATAAGCGTAAAAAAAGGCTGAGAAAAAACAGACATAAGAAAAAATAGTTATTAGTATAGAAATCAACTAATAACAGGTAATACGACAAACTTAAAATCCTTGTTTTCTTGGATTTTAGTTTGTTTTTTAAAAACAATAAAAATCGTACAATGTGAATAGCGAATTAGTAGTAGATGTAAAATCATCTAAAATATCAATTGCGCTGCTCGAAGACAAACGATTGATGGAATTCAACGAAGAAGGACTAAATGAGGTCTTTGCTGTCGGAAACATCTATCTTGGAAAGGTAAAAAAAATAATGCCTGGTCTTAATGCAGCGTTTGTGAATGTGGGCTACGAAAAAGACGCTTTTTTACACTATCTCGATTTAGGAAGTAATTTCAACACATTAAACAGTTTTATTGCAAGATTACAAAGCGACCGTAAAAGAACACTTGCAATGAACAAAGTACAACAACTACCGGAAATAAAAAAAGATGGTTCAATCAGTGATGTATTAACAACAGGACAAGAAATTGCTGTACAAATAACCAAAGAGCCTATTTCAACAAAAGGTCCAAGACTTTCATCAGAACTCTCAATTACCGGACGTTTTTTAGTGCTTATTCCGTTTGCAGATAAAGTATCTATATCGCATAAAATAAAGTCATCGGAAGAAAAAATAAGACTAAAACAGTTGTTGCAAAGCATAAAACCAAAAGGATTTGGAGTGATTGTTAGAACTGTTGCAGAATATCAAAAAGTAGCAGAACTTGACAACGAGCTAAAACTTTTGGTAAAAAAATGGAATGATACAGTTCAAAAAATACAGAAATCAAAAGCAATTACTTTGGTTTCAGAAGAATTAGGTCGCACAGTGGGGCTTGTTCGAGATACATTTAATTCTGATTTCTCGCATATACATATCAATAATAAAGAAGTGTATAATGATGTTAGAGATTATCTTGGATTAATAGCACCCGAAAAGAAAAAAATAGTCAGTTATTATGCTGACCAAGAGCCTATTTTTGATAAATTTGGTGTTACCAAGCAGATAAAATCTGCTTTTGGAAAAGCTGTTTCTTTCAAAAAAGGTGCATACCTTATTATAGAACATACAGAGGCAATGCACGTAATAGATGTAAACAGTGGGAATCGTTCAAGAGCAACCAATAATCAAGAAAACAATGCACTTGAAGTCAATTTGGCTGCTGCTGATGAAATAGCTCGTCAATTGCGCTTAAGAGATATGGGAGGAATCATTGTTGTTGATTTTATTGATATGCAAGAGGGGGAAAATAGACATAAGTTGTTTGAAAGAATGAATGAAAATTTGGCAAACGACCGTGCAAGACATCATATTTTACCTTTAAGTAAATTTGGATTGATGCAAATAACACGCCAGCGTGTACGTCCAGAGGTAACCATTGATGTAAAAGAAACTTGTCCTACTTGTTATGGAAAAGGAAAAGCGATGCCATCAATACTATTTACCGACCAGTTGGAAAGTAAAATAGATTATTTGGTTAATCGTCTTGAAATCAAAACTTTTAGATTGCATATTCATCCCTATATACACGCATTTTTATCAAAAGGCATCGTTTCTACTCTAATCAAGTGGAAAATTAAATATGGAATTAAAAATAAAATTATTCCATCACAAAAATTAGGATTTTTACAATACAAATTCTATGATAGTCAAGATGTTGAAATTGACTTACAAGATGAGATAGAAAAAATATCGTCTAAATAAGTGAATAAAAAAGTAAGGCTGTCTAAAAGGTTAAAAAAATGCGTCATTACAAAAAAAATAATATTAAACCCACAACCTATGGGAGTAATGACAACTTTTTAGACACCCTCATTTTTTATATTTTTAACTTTATTCTATTTCAGTATTTTAATCGTAATAAAACCTACATTTAATTCCTCATCTTTAACTCTTCAATAAGATTTTTAGTAAAAGAATTTCCTTTTGTAAAAACTCCTATTATTGCAACTTTTAGAAATTAGAGATATTTTAATTACTTTTGTAAAATATTTTTAAATTATTTTTTATGACAACAATGACATTTTGGTGGATAGCATTTATCGTTATTTTCGTAGTCGTGTATGCTATTGACCTATTTGTAACCAACCGAAAAGACGAAGAACCCACCGTACAATCCTCTTTGAAATGGGCTGGAACTTGGATGGCAATTGCATTGATTTTTGGAGGATTACTATTTTTCTTT
>PDWI01005907.1_pt1 | contig 15580 bp, 15 predicted proteins | sample 1430891 | NCBI WGS metagenome assembly PDWI01 (sample SAMN01162508, study PRJNA174530) | Oral metagenome, whole genome shotgun sequencing project. | biome: Marine environment; feature: Marine mammal; material: Swab sample of the gingival sulcus; isolation source: swab sample of gingival sulcus... | reverse complement strand
ATTCCTGCACTCATAAATGCTGTACCATAAATTGCTCCGGAAGCTCCTCCAACTTTTGTTAATAGAATCATTCCGATTTTAGAAAATAATTCTGAAACTTTTAACGTTTTAAGAGTTTCAATTTGAGTTTTAACTTCTGAAAATCCCCTTGAAATATTTACACCGTGATCACCATCTCCAATTTCTCTATCTAAATCAGTTAAGTATTCTTCGTTTTCTATAATTTTATCAGAAATTTTTAAAATTATATCTAATATTTTTTTGTTTTCCATAATTTATATCTCCTAATTTTTTTCTTAAAAACTTATTGTATCTTGACTTTCTAATAATAAATTTTTCATTTCTTCATCTAACTTTAATAAAGTTATAGAAAATCCTCCCATATCTAAAGATGTCATATAGTTTCCTACAAAAGTTTTTATAATTTCAATTTTTTGTGCTTTTAATAAATCATTCAAGTGATTATTTACAATGAATAATTCTATAAGAGTTGTTTCACCTAAACCATTTACTAAAACTGCAAATTTATCTCCTTCTTTTGCTGTTGATTCACTCCAAATTTTCTCAAATAATTTATTTGTAATTTCTTTTGCAGTTGTTATTTTTTCACGGTGTGTTCCTGGTTCTCCATGTATTCCTAATCCAATTTCAACTTCGTCATCCGCTAGATTAAAACTTTCTTTTCCTGTTGTAAAAACAGTACAAGGTTTTAAAGACATACCCATTGTTTTTAAATTTTTTATTACTTTATTACCTAAAGTTTCTAATTCATCTAAATTATAACCTTTTTCAGCCGCTGCTCCTAAAATTTTGTGAACAAAAATAGTTCCAGCTATTCCTCTTCTACCCACAGTATATGTACTATTCTCAACTGCTATATCATCATCAACAATAACTTTCTTTACTTCAATACCTTCTGCTTGAGCCATTTCAGCAGCCATTTCAAAATTCATTACATCTCCACTATAATTTTTTATTATAAGTAAAACTCCCTTTCCAGAATCAACGGCTTTAATTGCATTATAAACTTTATCGGCACCAGGTGATGTAAAAATTTCTCCACATACAGCTGCATCCAACATCCCTTCTCCAACAAATCCTGAATGTGCAGGTTCATGACCACTTCCACCTCCACTTATCAAAGCAACTTTATTAACTTTCTTATTTTTTCTAATAATAATTGGCTCATTTTCTACTCTACTTAATTTATCAGGAAAAGCTTTTATCACACCTTCCACAACTTCCTCTACGATATTATTTTTTTCATTGATTAATTTTTTCATAATTTTTCTCCTTTTTAAAAAATAAGAGGGTAGACTAACAACTATTCTCCTACCCTCCTTTTTTATTATCTTATTGCTTTATATTTTATTCTTCCCAAGCTTTACTTCTTTCAACTGCTTTTTTCCATCCTGCATATTTTTTAGTTCTTTTTTCTTCTGTCATATTAGGTTCAAATTTCTTATCTAATATCCACTTAGTTTTTATTTCTTCTTTGCTTTCCCAGAATCCAACTGCTAAACCTGCTAAATAAGCAGCTCCTAATGCAGTTGTTTCTAAAACTACTGGTCTATCAACAGAAGTTCCTAAAATATCTGCTTGAAATTCCATCAAGAAATTATTTGCAGCTGCTCCTCCATCAACTCTTAAACTAGATAATTTTATTCCTGAATCTTCTTCCATTGCATTTAAAACATCTTTAGTTTGATAAGCAATAGATTCTAATGTTGCTCTAATAATGTGATTTTTATTCGCTCCTCTAGTTAAACCAAAAATTGCTCCTCTTGCATACATATCCCAATAAGGCGCACCTAGCCCAACAAAAGCAGGAACAACATAAACTCCACCGTTATCTTCTACTTTTCTAGCAAAATATTCAGTATCTTGTGATTCAGTAACTAATTTTAATTCATCTCTAAGCCATTGAACACTCGCTCCACCTACAAATATACTTCCTTCAAGAGCATATTGAACTTTTCCATTTAATCCTATTGCAATTGTAGTAACTAATCCATTGTTACTTTTTACAAATTTTTCTCCAGTGTTCATAAGCATAAAGCAACCTGTTCCATAAGTATTTTTAGATTCCCCCTCATTGAAACATGCTTGTCCAAAAAGTGCTGCTTGTTGATCTCCTGCAACTCCAGCTATTGGAATTCTATGTCCACCTTTTCCACCTAAATTAGCGTAACCAAAAGTGCCACTTGAATCTTTTACTTCTGGTAACATTGACTTAGGTATATTTAAAGTTTCTAAGATTTTTTCGTCCCATTTTAATTCTTTTATATTATATAACATAGTTCTTGAGGCATTTGTGTAATCAGTTGCATGAACTTTTCCATTAGTTAATTTCCAGATTAACCAAGTATCAACCGTACCAAATAAAAGTTCTCCCTTTTCTGCTTTTTCTCTAGCACCTTCAACATTATCCAAAATCCATTTAATTTTTGTTCCAGAGAAATATGCATCCAATAAAAGTCCTGTATTATCAGAAATATAATCAGCAAATCCTTCTATTTTAGCTAAATCATCACAAATTTTAGCTGTTCTTCTACATTGCCAAACTATTGCATTATAAACAGGTTTTCCTGTTGCTTTATCCCAAACAATAGTAGTTTCTCTTTGGTTAGTTATTCCTAATCCTATAATATCGTGTTGAGTAATTCCTGTCCTTGCTATAACTTCTGCCAAAACCCCACTTTGACTTGACCAAATTTCCATTGGATCATGTTCAACCCAACCTTCTTTTGGATAAATTTGAGTGAATTCTTTTTGAGCTACACCTGCAATTTTTTGATTTTCATCAAATAAAATTGCTCTTGAACTTGTAGTTCCTTGATCTAATGCTACAATATACTTCATTCTAAAACCTCCCTAATTAAAATAAAATTACTGTTCTCTTTTATCTTTATTTTTATACAACTGCAGCAATGAACATATCAAATATTACTGCTCCTAATATACCACCAATAATTGGTCCTACAACTGGAATCCAAGCATATCCCCAATTAGAATCTCCTTTTCCTTTTATAGGTAAAACTGCATGAGCTATTCTCGGTCCTAAATCTCTTGCAGGATTTATTGCAAAGCCTGTTCCTCCACCTGTTGCTAAACCTATTAACATAATTAATAAACCTACTAGAAATGGTACCATTCCAGAAGTTGCTCCTGCTTTATCATAACCTATTGCTAATATTCCTATTAATAGTATAGCTGTTCCAATCGCTTCCATTATTACATTATGAATTGGTGAATTTATTGAAGGACCTGTTGAGAATACTCCAAGTTTTACTCCAGCTTCTGGCTCTTCATCCATTTGAATTTTATAAGTTAAATATGCAATTGAAGACCCACAAAATGCTCCTAAAAATTGAGCTATTATATACCCTGGAACTAAATTCCAAGCCATTCTACCAGTTGCAGCTAGTGCTAGTGTTACTGCTGGATTTATATGAGCTCCACTAACCCAACCAGTAGCATAAACAGCTACCATAACAGCCATTCCCCATCCAAGACATATAGCTAACCAACCTGCTCCTTTTCCATAACTATGTTTTAAACTACAAGTCATACAAATTCCGCTTCCAAATAATAATAACAATAATGTCCCTACAAATTCTCCTAGATACATTGACATTGGTTCCATACTATTCCTCCTTAAAAATGTAATAAAAATAATTCTTTTTTAATCTTAAAGAATTAATATAACTCATTATAAACTAAAAATTAACAATAGTCAAACTATTGCTAATAAAAAAAGTTATTAAAGTAATTTTTTTAATATCTACAATAATAAAAGATGACATAAATTTTTGAACTTTCTTGAAAGTTTTATAAAGTCCTTTGAAACAGTTTAATTTATATTATGAGGCAGAAGTTCTTATAGATTTATTTTATCTATAATTTCTTAGATATAAAAAAGTTCTGAATTAAAACTCAGAACTTTATAAAAATTTATTTTTCTCTCTTGCCAGCACTTAAAATATTTTCAACATCAAATGCATGGCAAGGTGTTACAGCATAAACCATACTACAATGTGGACATTCATATTCAAATGTTTTCATTTCAATTTCTTTCCCACACTCTCTACATTCAAACGTTGCAGGGAACGGCATAGGATTATCACTAAATCCCATCATTCTTAGTTTTGCTACAACTTGTTTTCCATCTTCAAATTTTCCTGAACAACCCTCATGCATATTTTTCCTCCTAAATTTGCTATTAATTATTTATTTGCTATTTTATTTAAACTATCTCTAATCTCAGTAAGTAAAATCTCTTCTTTTGGCGGTGTAGGTTCTGCAGCTGGTTCTTCCTCTTTTTTCTTCTTTAAATTAATAAGGAGTTTTATAATTAAGAAAATACAAAAAGCTATAATTACAAAATTTATTATATTTTGTAAAAACATTCCATATTTAATTGATGCTTGTTCAACTCCCTCAGTAGCTTCTCCTATTTTATATTCTAATTTTGAAATATCAATATTTCCAAGAACTATTCCCAAAATGGGCATAATAATATCATTAACTAAACTTGTAATAATTTTTCCAAAAGCTCCACCTATTACAACACCTACAGCTAAATCAATAAGATTCCCTCTCATAATAAATGTTTTAAATTCATCAATAAATCCTTTCTTTTCCATTTTTCCTCCTAAATATTAATATATACTTTACTTTATAAATCCTCCTGCAATCACAGTTCCCTCTTCATCATAAAAAACTATTCCCTGACCCGGAGTTACAGCTCTTACTTTATTGTCAATAAATTTTACATTAAATTCATGTTTTTTATCATTAACTTTTTTTAAAATACATTTATGTAAAATATCTCTTGAACGAGTTTTTGCAAAACATTTTAGATTATTTAATTCATCACAATTTTTCATTAAAAACAAATTTAAATTAGTTGCTATAAGTTCATCTTTAAATAAATCTTCGTTTGTTCCTACTATAAGATTATTAGATTTTTTATCAAATCCTAAAACATAAAGAGGCTGTTCACTAGAAATACCTAAACCTTTTCTTTGACCTATAGTATAAAAAGCAAAACCATTATGTTTTCCTAGAATTTTACCATCTTTGTTAACAATATTTCCTTTATTTAAAACTTTTCCCTCTGAATCATCAATTAAAAATTCTTTAAGTTTTCCATCCTCAATAAAACAAACTTCTTGAGAGTCTTTTTTTGAATAAACTCTAACTCCTAATTGTTTAGCAAGTTCTCTAAGTTTTGGTTTTTCTAAATCACCAACTGGAAACATTATATGTTTTAAGTTTTCTTTTTTTATTTGAGATAAAAAATAAACTTGGTCTTTATTAGTATCATCACCTACAGATAAAAATCCATTTTTCAATCTTGTATAATGACCTGTTGCCATATAATCAGCACCCTTTGCTAATATAAATTCTAAAAGTTTTCCAAATTTTATATGCCTATTACAAACCATACAAGGATTTGGAGTTCTTCCATTTAAGTATTCATCTACAAAATAGTCCATAACTTTTTCTCTAAAATCATCTCTAACATCTAAAACATAATGTTTTATGCCTAAATCATCACAAACTTTTTTTGCATCTTCATCCTCATCATTAAAAACTTTCACGGTTACGCCGAAGATATTATAACCTTGTCTTTTCAAAAGATAGGCAACTGCTGAGCTATCAACTCCACCACTCATTGCAACACCAATTGTTTTTTTAGTATTTTCTTCCTTAAACTCTATATATTTTTTAAATTCTGTATCAATTTCATTAAAATTATTCATTTTAATTTCCCTTCTAAATTTTTATTTAATTAAAATATTTTTTAGAGAATTAATAATAATTATTATAGCTACAACAAAAATAGTAAAATTTGCAAATTTTATCATTTTTACCAGTCTTTCAATTTTAAATATTTTCTTAAAATGTCCTAGAAGTTCTACTGTTAAAAACCAAAGTCCAGCTCCTCCAACAAAGACTCCCAAAGGAATTTGAACAAATGATAAAGTAGATGTATTATTATAGACTTTTAAAAAACTAAAAATAGAAGATATTACCAAGATAGTTGTTATGTTAGCAATAGCTAAGCCCACTCCAGTTAAGTAATTCTGAAACATAGTCTTAAATTCAAAATCAATTTCTTTTATTTGAACTTTAGATAATAATTTTTTAGTAGCTATTAAAAGTAGTATTATTCCTATAGTAAGAGACAAATAACTTTTGTATTTTATTATATATTCATCAATAGTAAATACAAAAAAAAGTGAGAGTGTCGAATAAACTAAATCAATAGTTACCATTCCCATTGCTGTTGCATAGCCTTTCCATCTTCCTTCTGAGACAGTAAGTTCCATACAATAAATTCCTACTGGTCCAAAAGGTAAAGATAAAATAAAACCAGTTATAATGCCCTTAATTATAGAAATATCCATTTATAAACCCCTATATGTTTTATTTTAATTAAACTTTCTACCTATTCTAACATATTTTTTATGTTTTTAAAATTTTTTTATGGTATAATTTAATAAATATTAATTTAAATAAGAAGGAATGAAAAATGACAGACTTAGAAATAAAAATAATAAAGTTTTTGTTATCTGCAGCTGTTTATAGTGAAAATGCAATTCTTAAAAATTTAGGTATAGATAAAGAAAAATTAGATCATAGTTTTAAACTTTTAGAAGATAAAGGCTATCTTGAAAATTTTGAAACTTTTATGAAAAGAGAAAATTTGAATGAAAAAAAAGACTGTTGTAAGAGTAAAAAAGAAGAAAATATAACTTCTGCTTGTGGTAGTTGTGTTTCATCTTTATCTTGTAAAAGTCATTCTTGTCCATCTTCTAACGAAGAAGAAACTTCAAGTTGTTGTGATGATAATGTATTCTCAGATATGACAGATTACTCTAAAATAAAAGTTCTTACTATGAAAGCTGTTGATGAATTTTCTTAAAAATTATAAAATCGCCTATATTTTATATATAAGCGATTTTATTTTGTACAAAAAACTATAATTTAATATTATCTTTCTAAGTTTTATGAACAGAGAACCTTACAAGATAAGTTAATAGTAAAAGACAGTTCTCCTTTTTTATAATAATTCTATATTCATTTGTCTACAAATCTCATAAACTTCTTGAGACCAAATAGACGCTTGAACTTCCCCAATATGTAATTTGTCTAAAAAGAACATACAAATTCTTGATTGACCTATACCACCACCAATAGTATAAGGTAATTCTTTATTTAATATCATTTGATGATAAGGCATTTCTCTTCTATCTTCACAACCAGCTATTTTTAATTGACTTTCTAGTGAATTTTCATCAACTCTAATTCCCATAGAAGATAACTCTAGACCAATTCCTAACGGAGAATAATTAAAAATTAAATCTCCATTTAAACTCCAGTCATCGTAATCCGGAGCTCTACCATCATGTTTCTCTCCTGAATTTAAAGCTCCTCCAATTTTCATTAAGAAGATAGCCCCATATTCTTTTGCGGCAGCATGTTCTCTATTTTTAGGTGTTAATTTAGGATATTTATCCTCTAACTCTTGTGTAGTAATAAAAGTGATTTTTTCTGGTAATTTTTTTGAAAGTTGAGGGTATTCTCCATTTATATAATTTTCAGTATCTTTAAATACTGAGTAAATTGTTTCTACAACTTTTTTTAAATATTCCTCATTTCTATCTTCTTTCAAGAGAACTTTTTCCCAGTCCCATTGGTCAACATAATATGAATGAATAAAGTCAGTATCTTCATCTCTTCTAATTGCGTTCATGTCAGTATATATTCCCTTATGAGTTTCTATGTTATATCTATAAAGGGCCATTCTTTTCCATTTTGCAAGAGAATGAACTATCTCTACTCTTTCTCCACTTTTAGTATCGAAACTAACAGGTCTTTCAATTCCATTTAAATTATCGTTTAATCCAGTTTCTGGAATAACGAATAATGGAGCTGATACTCTTAATAAATCTAATTTCTCAGATAATTTATCTTGAAAAAAATCTTTAACTTTTTTTATTGCAACTTCTGTCTCTAGTAAATCTAATTTTGATTGATACGCCATATTTATTTCTCCTTCTCTATCTTATAATTTCTGAAAAATTGTTATTTTTTAATCAATTTTTGTACTAACAAATAAATTTATTTTTATAGTATAGCACTTTTTTTTTAAATCTTCTAATTTTTTTTGATTATATTGGCTACTTTATCTAAAACTTCTGCAAAGTTTCCATTGATAACCAATGAAGCATGAGTATCATACTGAGTTTCATCATTATTTATTATAATTAAATTTTTCCCTTTAAAATATTTTATATAATAAGCAGCAGGATAAACTGTCAAACTTGTTCCAGCAACTATTAATGTATCTGCTTCATATAATTCATAAATTGCATCATCAACAGTTTTTTGATTTAACTGTTCTCCATATAGAGTTACTTCAGGTCTTACAATCCCACCACATTCACAAGTCGTATTTTTAGTAAATTTTTCTCCACAATCTAAACAATACCATCTCTTTAAACTTCCGTGTAACTCAATAACATTTTTATTTCCCGATACTTGATGTAAATCATCAATATTTTGTGTTATAATAGTTTTTAAAATTCCTTCTTTTTCTAAATAGACAAGAGCTTTATGCCCTTTATTCGCTTTAAGTCCTTCTATTGGCAATTTTTCTTTTACATACTCATTAAAAATTTTTCTATTTTTTAAAAAGAAATCTATACTTAAAATTTCTTCGGGTCTATATTTATTCTTATATAGACTAGAATATAGCCCATCTTTTCCTCTAAAAGTTTTTACACCAGAATCAGCAGAAGTTCCTGCTCCTCCAAAAAAAACTAAATATTTAGAATTTTTTATTATTTCTGCTAATTTTAAAATTTTTTCTTCTAATTCTTTTTCATTTTTCATTAAAATCACCTTTCTTCAAAATACTTAAATATCACTTTTATTATAACACAAATAGAAAAAAGCAGCTCTCCTTTTTTATTTTTAAATTATAATTTTATTTTCCTAGCTTATGATACTTTCATTATTCTTCTTTTACTTAGAGCATCTTATTTTATAGAAAAATTCCCTTTCTATTAATTCTTGACTATTATATTTATTTTAAATTTTAAGTATAACTTTTTTTTATGATATTTTTTTAAACTATAGTCTTTATTCGTGTTTAAAAATTCATTATATTAAATAATTTTCCATAAATGGAAAAAATAAAATATATACTATATTAAATTAGTTGATTTTTATTTTCTGTAGTGTTATCATTAAAGTAGAGGAAATTAATAGATAATTATTTAAGATAAGAAATTGAACTTAAAAATTAAATTAGATATTTAAATAGATTTGAAAAAATTAAAAATTTTTAAATGTATTTTTAAGTATAGATTAAATTTTATTTAAGGAGGTATTAACGATGCTTTTTAAAACAAGTGTTGAACACGAAGAATTAAGACAAAAAGTAAGGGAATTTGCAGAAAGTGAAGTCAAACCAATAGCTTTTTCTTTAGATAAAGAAAGTAAGTTTCCTGAAAAAGCATACAAAAAATTTGCTGAAATGGGTATGATGGGTTTACCTTATCCTAAAAAATATGGTGGGGCAGGAAAAGATATTTTAAGTTATGCTATAGCTGTTGAAGAATTATCAAGAGTTGATGCAGGAACAGGAGTTATTTTATCTGCACATGTTTCTTTAGGAGCATATCCAATTTTTGCGTTTGGAACAGAAGAACAAAAGAAAAAATATTTAGTTCCTTTAGCTAAGGGAGAAAAATTTGGAGCTTTTGGTCTAACTGAACCTAATGCAGGTTCTGATGCAGGAGGAACAGAAACTACCGCAGAATTAAAAGGAGATCATTATTTATTAAATGGTAATAAAATCTTTATAACTAATGGTGGTATTGCAGACATTTATGTAGTATTTGCTGTAACAACTCCTGATATAGGAGTAAAAGGAATTTCGGCCTTCATTGTTGAAAAAGGATGGAAAGGGTTCACTTTTGGAGAACACTACGATAAATTAGGTATTCGTTCTTCTGAGACTTGTGAATTAATTTTTAATAACGTAAAAATTCCAAAAGAAAATTTATTAGGAAAAGAAGGACAAGGATTTAAAATAGCAATGGCTACTCTTGATGGTGGAAGAATAGGAATAGCAGCACAAGCTCTAGGAATTGCACAAGGTGCTTACGAATCTGCTGTTGAATATGCAAAAGAAAGAGAGCAGTTTGATAAACCTATTGCTTTTCAACAAGCCATATCATTTAAAATTGCGGATATGGCTACAAAAATAAGAGCCGCTAGATTTTTAGTTTACAGTTCTGCTGAACTTAAAGAAGCACATGAACCTTATGGAATGGAATCTGCAATGGCAAAACAATATGCTTCTGATATTTGTTTAGAAGTTGTAAATGATGCAGTTCAAATTTATGGTGGAACTGGATATTTAAAAGGTATGGATGTTGAAAGAATGTACAGAGATGCAAAAATTACAACTATCTATGAAGGAACAAATGAGATTCAGAGGGTTGTTATAGCTTCTCATATAGTGGGAAGACCTCCAAAAAATGAGTTTGCTGGTCTTAAAAAACCTAAAGGTAAAGTTACTGGTCCTAGAAAAAATGTAATGTTTAATGAAGGCTCTAGTAAAGATAAAGTAAAAGCATTAGTAGAAGCATTAAAAGCTGACGGATATGATTTCACAGTTGGAATTCCTCTTGATACTCCAATTGGAAAATCAGAAAGAGTTGTAAGTGCAGGAAAAGGAATCGGACCTAAGGAAAATATGAAACTTATTGAAAAACTTGCATATCAAGCAGGGGCTTCTGTTGGTTCATCTCGTCCAGTTGCTGAAACTTTAGAATATCTTCCATTAGAAAGGTATGTTGGAATGTCAGGACAAAAATTCATGGGTAACTTATATATAGCTTGTGGTATTTCTGGAGCATTACAACATTTAAAAGGAATTAAAGATGCAACAACAATTGTTGCTATAAATACAAATGCAAATGCAGCAATATTCAAAAATGCTGATTATGGTATAGTTGGAGATGTAGAAGAAATTTTACCTCTTTTAACTAAAGAATTAGATAATGGAGAAAAGAAAAAAGAAGCACCTCCTATGAAAAAAATGAAAAGATCTGTTCCAAAAATTATTTATTCTCCAACAATTCATGTATGTAGTGGATGTGGATATGAATACAACAAAGATTTAGGAGATATGGATGGAGATATAAGACCTGGAACTAAGTTTAAAGATGTTGCGGAAGATTGGACTTGTCCGGAATGTGGAGAAGGAAAAGAACAATTCATAGAAGCATAATTAAAATATAATTTTAAGGAGGAATACAATGCATAATGTAAAAAAAATAGTTGATGACATATATTGGATTGGTGGAAATGATAGAAGACTTGCTCTTTTTGAAAATATTCATCCTATTCCAAGAGGAGTTTCTTATAACTCTTATGTATTATTAGACAAAAAAACAGTTTTATTTGATACTGCAGATTGGTCTATTGGTAGACAATTTATAGAAAATTTAGAATATGTTTTAGATGGAAGAAAATTAGATTATCTTATTGTGAATCACATGGAACCTGATCATGCTGCATCACTAGAGGAAGTTATACTAAGATATCCTGATGTAACTGTTATTAGTACAGAAAAAGGGTTTTATTTAATGCACCAATTTGGTTTTAAGTTAACTAATGTTAAAAAAGAAGAAGTAAAAGAAGGGGATTCGAAAAAATTTGGAAAACATGAAATTGTTTTTGTTGAAGCTCCTATGGTACACTGGCCAGAAGCTATGGTAAGTTTTGATACTACAAATGGAGTCCTGTTTAGTGCTGATGCTTTCGGTTCATTTATTTCACTTGATGGAAAAATGTTTAATGACGAAGTTGATTTTGATAAAGATTGGTTAGATGAAGCAAGAAGATACTATACTAATATAGTTGGTAAATATGGACCTCATGTTCAACATTTATTGAAAAAAGCAGCTACTGTACCTATAAAATACTTGTGTCCTTTACACGGACCTGTTTGGAGAAATGATTTAGGGTATTTATTAGACAAATATGACAAATGGAGTAGATATATTCCAGAAGAACAAGGAATTTTAATTGCTTATGCTTCTATGTATGGAAATACTGAAGCAGCTGCAGAATTATTAACTTCTAAATTAGTTGATAAAGGAATTACTAATGTAAAAATGTATGATGTTTCAAATACACATGTTTCATATTTAATTTCAGATACGTTTAAGTATAGTCATTTAGTTCTTGCTTGTCCTACATATAATTTAGGAATTTATCCAGTGATGCATAATTTTGTAATGGATATGAAAGCACTAAATCTTCAAAATAGGACTGTTGCAATAATTGAAAATGGTTCTTGGGCATGTAAATCTGGAAGTTTACTTCAAGAATTTTTCCAAACTGAATTAAAAAATATGAATTTACTAAATGAAAGAGTTACTTTAACATCTTCAATGAATGATGTTAATATTGATGAAATGGATAATTTAGTAGATGCTTTGGTTGAAAGTTTAAAAAATGATAAAGAATAAAAATCAGCTTTTAATAAAATTGGAGGAATTTTCCTCCAATTTTTTTATAAGAAAAATGTATGTACTATAACTTTATAAAAAAATAAAAACTACAGTATTATAATCTTAGATATTAATATTTGACAAAAAAATAATAAAATTTTAAAATAGACAAATATAATAGAATAAGGGGGCAACAAATGAAAAAAATTTTATCAATCACTTTAAATCCTGCAATAGATGTTAGATATAATATATCTAATGCCAATATTGGAGAAGTTAATAGAGTATTAAAAATAGAAAAAAATGCTGGTGGGAAAGGAATAAATGTTAGTAGAGTTATAAAAGAATTGGGTGGAGAGGTTTTAGCTACTGGTATAGTGGGAGGTTTTACAGGAAAACTTTTTCTTTCAAAACTTAATAAGTCAAATATAAAAAATGATTTTTTAGAAACAGATAACGAAACAAGAACTTGCATTGCTCTCATAGAAGAAGAAAAAAATGTTATCACAGAATTTCTTGAATCAGGAATTGGAACTGAAAAAAATTTTCTTGACTTTTTAAAAAAATATCGTTCTATTATTAATGAAAATAAAGATATAAATATAATATGTGCATCTGGAAGTTTGCTCAACGGTATTCCTAAAGACACATACAATATTCTTATAGAAGAAGCCAATAATAAAGGAATAAAGTTTATTTTAGATACAAGTGGAGAGGCTCTTATAAATGCAATAAAAGAAAAGCCATTTTTAATAAAACCAAATAAAGAAGAACTTGAAAATATATTAAATACTAAATTTAAAAATATAGATGAAATAATAGAAGCCGGAAAAGAAATTTTAAAAAAAGGAGTTCAAAACATTATGATAACACTAGGTGCTGATGGAGCTCTGCTTATAACACAAAATAATCTTTACAGAGCAACTTTTCCAAAGGTTAAAATAAAAAATACAGTCGGTTCTGGAGATTCAACTGTCGCTGGAATGTCTTTTGCTTTATCTTCTGATATGAGTTTTGAAGATAGTTTTAGATATGCTATTGCCTGTGGAACGACTAATGCAATGTTGGCTAATACAGGAAGTATAGATAAGAAAATTTTAGGTAAAATTTTACCTCAAATAGAGATAATAAAATATTAAATTAGATTATTATATAATTTATAATTTTAATTATAAAAAGGAAGAAATTTATATTACGATTTCTTCCTTTTATTTTAAATTAATTATAATTTAATTATATTCCATCAGCTTCTGCATCAATTTCTTCTGTTGATTGAGAAGAATAGCAAATTGTTCCTTCTCTTGCTTCGTTTAGTATAGTTTTTACTCCTTCTTCTATATCTTCATCATCTGCAATAGACGCAGTATATAAAAGAGGGAGACTTAGTCCTGATAAAACTCTTACATTTGGATTTCCTCCATAATTCATAACTGATCTTGAAAAAGGAGTTCCACCAAGTAAATCTGTAATAAAAAGTATTTTCTCATAGTCATCTGCTTTCAATTCTTCAAATGCTTTTTTTAATTTTATCTCTAAATCTTCTGCACTATTTCCTTCTACAAAGTCTACAACTTTGATGTTTTTCATTTCTCCACATACTAATTTTAATCCACTATACACTCCACTTGCACAATTTCCATGTGCAGTAGCAATTATTCCATACATAAAAACACCTCTCTTATTCTTTTTAAAAAAGTGGCTCTACTCAAATAAAATTATGAGATGAGCCACTAATTTTTAGTCTTCTTATTTATTTTCTTAAATCTATTAGAATATTCCGAAGAATCCTCCAACAATACCAAGTACTAATAATAGTCCTATACAAGTAATTGGTGTGAATTTTTTCTTAATCATTAGGAAGTAAAGTCCTAATGTAATTAATAATGGAATTAAGTGTGGTAGTATTCCATCAAGTATATTTTGAATGTTTATTTTTACAGGAACTTCATCATATTTAGTAAATGTAACTTGAGATACTCCATTTTCTAAATTAGTAATGCTACTTCCTGCCTTTAATTTTTCAACTCCATCTTTATCAACAACTATTTTTCCATCTTTCATTTCAAATAATTTTTCTGCAAAAGTAGTTTTTACTTGTTCATCACTAACTACTGCTACAATAGGAGTTGCCTTAAAAGTTGTTCCATTATCAATTTGAGTTTTAACAGTTGTTCCACCATACATAGATGTTAATGCTCCAACTACAATAACTCCAAGTATAGATGCTGCTCTTGTAAATTCTTTTGCATTTTCAGTTAAGATAGAAATTGCTTTTGTTCCCATTTTATAAGACCAATTCATTAATCCATAACGAATTGCAAATTGAACTAAGTTAAATATTAATAGGAATATAAATGGTGCAACTATTTGACCTTGTAAAGCCATATTTGAAGTAATTCCTGCAGTTATTGGAACTAATGTAAACCAGAATAATGCATCTCCAATTCCACCAAGAGGACCCATAGCTGCTACTCTTACGGCACGAATTGTAGGTATGTCTGCTTTGTTTTGTTCAAGTGATAAAATTATACCCATTACAAAAGTTACTAAAAATGGATGAGTATTAAAAAATTCAAGGTTATGCGACATTGATGTTGCTAAGTCATCTTTATTTGTATGAATTTTTTTTAGCCCTGGAAGTAATCCGTAAAGCCAACCTGCAGCTTGCATTCTTTCATAGTTGAATGAACCTTGTAAAAATAGAGAACGCCAAACCATTTTATTAAGTGTTTTCTGATCCAGCTTAGCAGCAGGAGTCGTATCTTTATAAGAATTAGGTATATTATATTCCATCTTCTTCACCTCCAATTACATTAACAGCACTTGTTTTGAATTTTGTTTGAATTTGATAATCCCAATAAGCTACACAGAATCCTATGAAAGCAATAAGCAGTAATCCTGACCCACCTAATGATGGAATACCACCTATAATATTAGCAAGAGCAAATCCTGCAAAATAGAATCCCCATAGTTCTCTTGATAACATAACTTTTAAAAGTATTGCAAATCCAACAAATCTCATCATTCCACCAGCT
>PDWI01006586.1_pt1 | contig 15581 bp, 15 predicted proteins | sample 1430891 | NCBI WGS metagenome assembly PDWI01 (sample SAMN01162508, study PRJNA174530) | Oral metagenome, whole genome shotgun sequencing project. | biome: Marine environment; feature: Marine mammal; material: Swab sample of the gingival sulcus; isolation source: swab sample of gingival sulcus... | reverse complement strand
CTTAGCAAATGCCGCGGCGTATTCCGGCTTGACGTCTTCGTCGAGGCCGGCAAAGCCGACGACGCGGTCTTCTAAGCCGAGTGCCAGCATCGTTTCAACTGAATCTTGATAGACGGCGACAACCCTTTCCGGTGCCTTGTCAAACGTGATGGCAATTTCTTCTTTGGCGCGGTTATAGTTGCCAATTGTCACCGGATAATAGGCTTCTTCCGCTTCAGTTGTCGGCTCAGTTGTCGCCGCTTCGGTCGTCGCTGCAACCGTCGTGGTCTCAACTGGTGCCTCTGTCGTCGCTGCCGGCGTTTCGGTTGGCGCGCAGCCGATTAGGGCGAACGCCAAAGTAGCCAGCAACAGCCAAGTTAATAGTTTTTTCATGTTTCCTCCTCGTATTCAAAATGCTAAACTTAAAGTAATCGCTCAAATAAAATAATCTCATCGACCGATGAGACCATAGAAAAATCAGTCATACTACCTCATCCGCGTGAGCACTTAAAATGCCGGTCGGTATCCTGGCTCAGCTTCATCACGTTTCTACCCTTCCCGATTGCTCAGTGGTTATAGATAGCTCAGCTTTACAGTGGCGGGACCGCGTTAGATTTTCACTAACTTCCCAAACCAACATTCGTATTACTTTATAGTAACAGTATAGTCTTATAAAAGACTTTTTGCAAGGAAAATTAAAAAACGCAATCGCGGGCTCTCGGCTGAACAGTTACAAAAAAATTTTTATTTAAAGCCTTAGATTGCCTTTTTTATGCTATAATAATAATATTCATTATCAAGGAGGCTTTTATGAAAAACTTTTCGACTAAGGACTTAATCAACGCCGGCGTATTTTCAATACTGATATTATTCACCTATTTTATTTCCGGTGCAATTGCTCACGTGCCGTTTTTAATGCCATTTATTCCGCTGATTAGCGGCGTCGCTGCCGGCATTCCCTATATGCTGTACACCACAAAAATTAAGGCCGTCGGCATGCTCAGCATTACAATGATGATGTTTATGCTGTTATTTTTGGTGTCGGGACACGGTCTATTCGTCATTCCGGGCGGTATTATCGCCGTCGTATTAGCTGAAATGGTCTTAAAGAAAGGGCAATACAAATCGATTAAACACGCCAAGTGGTCGTATGTCGCCTTTAATATTTTTAGCAGCTTTATCTTTTTGCCGGTATTTATCGCGCGCGAATCACTGACCGCACAAATGGTCGGCCGCGGTATGAGCCCCGAAAAAATTGAAGTGATGTTCTCGTACTTTCCCAATTATATGTTCCCAGTCATCGTCGCGCTGGCCTTGGTCGGCGCCTATATCGGTGCAGCTATCGGCAGCAAGGTATTGACAAAACACTTTAAAAGAGCGGGCATGATTTAATGAAACTCGATTTTCGCACCAAATTTTTTATGACCGTTTGCGTATCGACGCTGTTAATCGCCGGCAATTACAATCGCGACACCATGTTATTTCACATTCTGCTCGGCTTGGTTCCACTGGCCTTGTTTTTGACAGATGGCATGTTTAAGGTTGCGCTGCGCTATGGCGTCATCTACGGCGCGCTGTCAGTTGCCAACGAGTTGTTAATTGAACACTCTGACAATGAACTGTACTTCGGCCTATTCATTATCTCCGGCATCTTTTGCAAACTCTACCCCGGTTTAATGATGGGCTATTATACCCTTAAAACCACCAAAATGGTCGACTTGGTCAAATCGCTCAAGGCGATAAAAATGCCCGACTATTTAATTATTCCAATATCGGTGATGTTTCGCTTTTTCTTTTCAATATCGCATGACTATCGCGAAATTAGAAAGGCCATGAAATTGCAAAATCTCGGCTTGGCGTCGCTGTTTAAACAGCCGGTTAGAACGCTCGAATACGCCGTCGTGCCACTGGCGATGTGTTCGCTGCGCGCCGCTGACGACGTCAGCATTTCGGCGATGAGCCGCGGGCTCGTGCCCGGCGCACAGCGCAGCAGCATATCAGATGCCAAATTAAAATACTACGACTACTTGTTGATGTTGGTCATGCTTGGCTGCATCGCCTTTCACATTTGGAGCCACTATGTTAGAAGTTAAACAGCTGTCCGTCAGCATCGACGGCGTCAAAATTTTAGACGGCATTGACCTGACGGCCAAGGCCGGTCAGGTAATCGTCATCAGCGGCAAAAGCGGTTCGGGTAAGAGCTCGATTATCAAGGCGCTCAACGGCATTTTCCCCTACCACCAAGCGGCTGCTATCAGCGGCGCGATAACGCTCGATGGCGCGAGCATTATCGACAGCGACATTCAAGCGCGCAGCGCCTATTTGACGACGGTGTTTCAAAACCCAAACAATCAGTTTTACTGCGTCGACTCGACCGATGAAATGGCGTTTCCGCTGGAAAACCGCAACATCGACCGCGCCACTATTTTGGCGACAATTGACGAGCACACAAAATTGTTAAACACGGAACACCTCAAAGACAAGTCGCTGATGGCGCTATCGGGCGGCCAGAAACAATTGGTTGCCATCACCAGTGTATCGGTTATGAACGAACAAATTTACCTGCTCGACGAACCGTCGGCATCGCTCGACCAGCAGTCAATTGAGCAGTTGGCACAGGCCATTGCCACTTGGAAGTCACGCGGCAAAATCGTCATCGTCGCCGAACATCGGCTGCACTATTTAGCCGATATTATGGACGAACTGGTCGTCATTGAAGGCGGCAAAATTGTCGACCGCGCCAGCTGTCAGCTGCGCAGTTTAAAGCCGACGACGCTGGCAATGCTAAGACAAAAACACGATTATAAGCGCGTTGACACTTTGCAAAAGCGGCCGATTGACGGCGCAATGCTATTGCAAGACTATTATTATCGCTATAAAAAACAACCGGTGCTAAACTTTGACTTGGCGCTAGACGACGCCAAAATAAGTTTTATTATCGGCAAAAATGGCGTCGGTAAGTCGACCTTTATTCACTGCCTATGCGGCCTCAACAAGGGCTTTAAGGGCAAAACACAACTCGGCGATTTGCGCTTTAGCAAAAAAGGCTATCGCCACTGCGCGCTGGTCATGCAAGATGTCAACCATCAATTATTTACCGAAAGCGTCTACGAAGAGATAAAAATGGCCTGTGACGACGATGCCACAATCGAACGCGTTTTACAGTCGTTAGATTTAACCGCCAAAAAAGACGCCCACCCGATGAGTTTATCGGGTGGTCAAAAACAGCGCGTCGCCATCGGCAACGCCTGGGCATCTGGCAAGCGCATTGTCGTGTTCGACGAACCGACATCGGGGCTGTGCCATTCCAGCATGACGGCGATTAAAACCATACTGGAAAACTTAAAGGAAAACGGCAAAAAAGTAATCGTGATTACCCACGATTACGAATTTATCAACTGCTTTGAAAACGAAGAAATTGTCGAATTTTATAAGAATTGCTAATCTAAAGTATGCGCTAAATAGCCATATCCCCTGTCTACTAAATCGTCTTTTTTAATAAATTCTAATGCGGCGCTGTTAATACAGTAGCGCAGCCCACCGCGTTCAATTGGGCCGTCGTTAAAGACATGTCCCAAATGCGCATCGGCCACCCTACTGCGCACTTCGGTGCGCAGCATGCCCAAGCTGTCATCATCGTGATAGCTAACAACGGCCGGGTCAATTGGCTTGCTAAAGCTGGGCCAACCACAGCCCGATTCAAACTTATCGAGCGATGAAAAAAGCGGTTCGCCCGATATGATATCGACGTAAATACCGGCTTCAAAGTTGTCGTAATAGGCATTGCTAAAGGGCGATTCGGTCTGACAGCTCTGCGTTACGGCGTATTGTAGTTCAGTTAACTTTTGGCGTATGCTGGCGTCGTCCGGCACGCTGTAGCGCTTTGGGTTAACGATGACATCTTCTACTAAAAATAAATTGATGTGACAATAGCCGCCGGCATTTTTTTCCAAATAATCTTGGTGATAGTCTTCGGCCAAGTAAAAATGTTCGAGCGGTTCAACTTCAATTGCCACGGGCAGCTTGCACTGTTCTTGCAACAGAGCCATTCTGGCCTCGATAATGGGCAAGTCGCCTTCATCTGTATAATAGATTCCAGTGCGATACTGCACGCCGACATCGTTGCCCTGCTGGTTGATGCTAACCGGGTCGATAACGCGCAAATAGTAGCGCAACAGAATGTCTAAATCGACCAACTGCGGGTCGTAAGTGACTTTAACGGTTTCGGCATGACCCGAATTGCGGTAGACTAAATCTTCATAGCTGGGATTTTCGGTATTGCCATTGGCATAGCCGCTAACGGCGTCGTAAACGCCGTAAACGCGCGCCATATAAGCTTCGAGACCCCAAAAACAGCCGCCCGCCAAATAGATGTCGCGCAAATTGGCTTTGTCAAACTGCAGCGCCGTATTGGGATTGTACGGTAAGTGTTCGCTACTTTGCGATAGCGCGCTGCTAGCCGTTGCCGTCGTCGTCTGCTCGTTATTCGTCGTCATATTACACCCCATTAAATTAAAAGTTAAAAGTGATAAACAGAGTAAAAGTAGCGTAAAATATTTTATTCTTACTAGCCATTTGCCACTTGTCATTTTAACCGCCTACTTTCCATTTGCTCTCAGCACTTAAATTGATACCCCATTTAATCGTCAATAAGCGAAAACCCGCCGATGTCTTAAGTAAACATCTAGCGGGTTGATTAGTGGAGAGTTTAAAGTTTAAAGTTGAAAGCTGAAAGGAAAAGCGCAAAACAGAGATTTCTCCATTGCGCGCTACGCGCTCCAGTCGAAATGACAGGGCGGCAGATTTCTTGATTACGGCTGCGCCTTTATCAGTTGAAAGCCAAAGAAAAATCAAAGCCAAAGTCAAAAACAAAACCTAAAAAACAAATGCAAAATCTTGACTTAAAAATTACCAATGCGTTGGCCTCGCCAACACTTCAACGCCTTTTCTTTCCACTGTCTACTTTCTGCTTTCCACTATTATATAATAAACCTCTCGCTACGCAGTAAATCCGTCGCCTTATTTTGATTAGCTTCAGACACCAAGGCAATTGGCCCCGTACAGCCCATGCCGCTTTCGGCATAGATGCCATTCTCTAATAAGCAATTAACGGCATCTTCTAAATCCATAATGTCGATGCCCGAAATTTGCGCCGTTACCACTTCTTTGGCCGGCATATCAACTGCCTTTTTTGCCGCCTGCGGCTTAGCTGCACTTTCTGTCAATGACGCCAAAATATCGTCAAGGCCGGCCTTTTTGGCCTTGTCGTATTCAGCTTTAGCCACGTCGACTAAATGATTATTGGCCAACTGAGCGGCATAGGCAATGGCGTTTGCCACCACCGGCACGCCGGAAGCGCGCGATAAAATTAACACAATTTTATCCATTGCGAAGCCAATGCCAGGGCCATAGCCAAAGCCGGCCGCTTCATAGCTGCCACCCGTCGTATAAGATGAAAACACTTTCATCATAATATTGCCGGTCAGCGTATCCATTACCATTACGTCACAGGCACCCGCCAGTAAATCGTTACCGCGCATAATACTGCCGCCGTCGGCGCGCGTCGATTCGGCAAAGTTTATTGGATAACCATTGTCTTTTAGTTCGTAAAGGGCGCGCTGTACCTGTCTGGCGCCATCCAGATTTAAGATGCCCACCGTCGGTTCGGCCAAGCCGATTGCCTTGGCGGCGATGATGCCGTATAGCGCATTTTTGACCATGCCAACACTGCGCTGAGCGGCCGACGTACCGGTCGTCGTCGCCAAGTACATTTCTTTGCCCAAGCCGGGCGTTACGACGCGACCGACTGTTGAAATGCCAATTTCAAAGTTGTAATGCATCGTCACGCAGGCGTCAATTTCGCCCGCCGCCAACATGGCTTCCATTATTTTATGGGCGTCGGCTTCACAATCGGTTTCGACAATTGGCAATGCTGTATCGGCCTTTTCGCCAATTAAGACGACGTCAATTGCTGCGTTTTGACGCACTGCCAGTTCGGCGCCGGCGATTAAATTGGCGGCGCCGTGTTCGCTGCCGAGTGTCGTCAGACCAACTTTAATGCGCTTGCCGAAGCTGCCGCTTTCAATGCCCTTGGCAATGTCTAAAAAGGCATCGGCCAGTCGTTTTTTAATGTTTTTTTCTGCCATAGTATCACCTATTCGTCGAGCAACTGCTCGGCAAACGACTTTAACGACTCGGCGATTAATTGCTTAATTTTATCGTCAGAAACCGCCGTATTGTCGGCCACTTTGCCATCGTTGCGCTCTAAAATAACCGATACGCCGTCAAATAAATTGGTCATTCTTCCCAAGAACAATGAACCCTTGCCGACAATCATCACCTTATTTAATGTGCCAGTCGTCAAATCGTCAATTGCAAAACCGAGATAGGGCACGCCACTTGGAATATGCCCTTGCGTTGGCGCCCAACCGGGCATGCCGTGTCTGTTGACGAAGTCCATCATGGCCTTGCGATCCAATTCACCGCGCTTGACGCCGAGTGCTGCAATCATTTTATAATTGGCTTCCGGCACGTCGCCGGCACCGGCCGGTTTGGTAATGTCGGGGTTTTGCATTTCAACTGAATACTTGTCGATGTCGGTAATCTTCAAGCCGCCCTTGTCGAGTGGATTGGTAATCAGCGCTGTGATGACGGCCTGCGGCGAAGAGCCCGTGCCAACTGTATGACGACCGACTAAATCGGTGCGAATGCGCGGGCTGACGCCGTCGTCTTTGCTAATTAAGATGGCAAAGCCGCCCAAGACGTCCTCTAAAATTGGCAGTTCTTTATTGACGTGGTCTTTGCCGTTCATGCCCAATTTGGCTGTTGCGCCACCGGCGACGATGACGACGTTGTCGTAGGTGCCGGCCTGTACGAGTGAGGCCGCGTTAATTAAGGCGTGGACAGGTGCTGCGCAAAAGCCGCGTAAATCGGAACCGGTTGCGTTGTCGGCGCCGACCATTTCGGCAATCGACTTGGCAAAGTTGCCGCCACCGCGCTGGTTCATATCGCCACAGGCTTCTTCGGAACACTCGATGACATAGTCAATTGTGCCGGCATCGATATTATTTTTGGCAATTAAGTTTTTCAATGCGACGATGCCCGATGCCTTGACGACCAAGTTTTCAAACATGACATGGGCGTTTAAGTTGGGGTCGATGTCGTGCGCCTTGATGACGCAGCCGACCAATTCGCCGTCTTGATAAATGCCCTCGGCACCCTCTGTTTCAACTAGTTTTTTAACTTCGTCGAGCGCTATGGACTTATCTAGTTTGGCCAGTTCCGCCTCAGTGGCCAGCGAATTTTCGGCGTAGGCCGCCTTGGCGCGAGCTGAAAAATCAGTCGATAATTTGACGACATCAAAGACGTCGGCGACGACCAGCATGGCGATAAATTCAATTTGTGACATAATTTCGCCAAATCTGCCCTGTGCAGCGGCGCCCGTCAGCGGCTGATCGACCCAAGGTTTAGCTACTTCTGCCAACGCTTGGGGCGTTTCATTACCAATGTAAACTTGGTTTGGCAAATAGTTGATGACCTGCTGATAACTGCGCAGATGATCGTTTAACTTCTTTAAATATTCAGAATTTGGGTTAGTTTGTCGCTCGGTGGTTTGCGTCGTGCCGTTGTGCAATATCATATCGGGCGCGTGCACGAGAATATAGCCCGCATTTTTTACTACAGAAAAGCTCATATTTGTCCTCACTATTTTCATAAATGGAGCAGTGGACTAGCCACTGCTCTAAAAAACTAAAATATCGTCTGTTCCTCAATCTCGACCGTCAGGGCGTGAAGCGCCTTTTCGACGATGCTGCGACGCAATTTCTTTTGATCGATTGGGTCGAGCGCCGGATTGCCCAGCGGGTGCGGTATCGCCACTGCTGGCACAATGCGGTTGGCGCCAACTGTCATTGAAATCGGCGTTACCGTACAGACGTGTACGACGGGCAAACCAGTTGCTTCAATACCTTTTACCATCGTTGCTCCGCAACGCGTACAGGTACCTCATGTCGAAGTCAAGATAACGGCATCGACACCATCGGCCAGTAATTCTTGAGCGATTTCATTGGCGAAGGCCCTAGCCTTGGCAACGGCCGTACCATTGCCAGTCGTCGCATAATAGTAGCGGTGCAAACTGCCAATTTTACCCTCTTTTTCCAAATCGCGCAGCACGTCAACCGGCAAAACGCAATCGGAATCTTCGTTACAGTAAACGGGGTCATAACCGCCGTGTGCCGTTTCAAAGGTGTCTGCCGTCAAGTCGGAAATATCTGATAAATCGTACTTGCCGTAGTTTTGCGCCGATGACGATGCAATGCGGTCGGGGTTGCCCTTTGGCACGACGCCGCCCGATGTAACCAGCGCAATTTTAGCCTTTGTCAGATCGACAATTGCCTTGCCCGGTGCTACCGTGTCAAAAATCGGCATTGGATATTCGGTTTCAAATGGCTCGCCCTTCAATTTTTTGACGAGCATATCGACGGCGCGCTCGGCACCGACTTTTTCGGCGAAGTAGTTGACACGCACGCCCTTTTCGAGATAGCCCTCTTCAGCCGGTGCGCCCAGCGGTTGTCCGCTAAGTAGCTTTTTAGCTAATTTTGCCATCGCCGGCAGCGCCTTGCGCATAGCCGTTGCGGCATTGCCCGTTTCGACGATGTAAACGTCTTTGCGATACATATCGACGCCGGGATTTTCGACGTACATTGCCGTCATCGTCGGAATGGCCAATTTTTCTTGAACGGCCTTACAGACTGCGCCGCAGGCCGTGCCATAACGACCGGCATTAAAGGCGGGGCCGGCGATAAACAAATCGGCCTGATAGGGTTCTACCATTGCCAAAATTTCGGCTGTTGCAGTTTCAATGTTTTCATTAAAGTAGGAGTCGCCGCAGATGATCGTTGCCACAACTTCAGCGGCATCGCCCAGCTCTTTAACCAAGCCTAGGCCCGGTCCGACGACGCCCTCTTTAATGATCGGCTTGCTATCGGCAAATTCTTCGCCGCCGATACCGCCGTAAAACTGATTAATATAGTGAACAATTTTATGCTTTTTCATTGAGTTTGATGCCTCCCTCCGAATGGATTTATTGATTAACAGCATATCTAATTTGATGTACTACTAGAAATTTCAATCGCACTAGATGTCTCGACTTCGCTCGACATGACAGACCGAGTAATCATCTCGTCGAAATAGCCATTGAGCGATTGTCAGCGGCGCCAGTACGCGGTGGCGCTTTATCTTTCGCGTAGACGTTCCGCCTTGGCGGGTTGTCCTAGCGAAACGGTAAAGCGAAACGATTTCAGTACAAGCCGCGTTTCAATCGCACTAGATGTTTCAATTATGCGATTGTGTAAAACTTAATTTTTAGATTCAAACTGAATCTCTTGGTACTTTGAATTTGGAATTTTTAATTCTTGCAGAAGTTTTATTTCACTTGCTCTCTAATACTGTTCATTTCTTTGATGATTTCATCGACGTCTAAGACCATTTCCATCAAGCCAATTTGATCGTCGTAGACGTCTGCGTCGACGATGTCCTTAAATTCCGGCTCGACGACGTGGTATACGCTTAAGCCCAACGCCACGTTGGTTAGTGGGCCGGCGTAAGTTGGGTCGCCCAATGTGACTGTTTCTGCCGATAAACCAGCTGCTTCTGCTTCAGCTGCGCCGAACAATACGACGATATTATCTGCACCGTGTTCTTCTGCTAACGTTTTAACTCTCTTTTGATTTTCCAAATCCATTGCACCTGCGGCCGTTCAGACAAAACATTCTGTCGAAGCGTAAACCACTTCGGCCGATGGTATCGATTTGATACATTCTTCGATCGCTTGGCTGGGAATACCGTCGCGATCGCCAATGATAATAACTTTTTTGTTATCTAACATACTCATTAGCTCTCCTCCTGTCGGTTAATAGGTCTTTGCTGTTAATTTATTAAATCCTAATTCATTGGTTGCACCAGTAATAACTTGTAGTTCAGCTTCAATGCTGCCATCTGGTTTTAAGCTGCCGGCAAAGCCACCGGCGATGCGATCGGTGTAATCGAGCATGCCAATCACCTTGTCCATCGGCGGTAAAATGATGACCTCGTTGGCATTGCCACCCGTTACGACGGCATCGGCCGCTACATCGGCATCGGCCAGCGATTGCGACGCGCCGTCTTGACCGGCGTATTCATCGGTGACGATAACCGTTTTAACGCCTTCGGCCTCAATTTTTTTGCAGTTCATTATCAGGTCAGTATCGGGATTGCCGAAGCCCTCTTGCGATACGATGGCACCGTCTAAGCCGAGATATTTAGTGAATTTTGCCGTCCAGTTCGACGAGCGTTTTTTATCGGCTAAGTAGACGTTTTCATTGGTAATAATCACGCCCATAAAGTTAATTGTCTTGCCGTGTTGGGCATAGAGCGATTTGATAATCGGGTTATTTAAGTGGTGATAAGTCGTATTCTTATCACAGGCCGATACGCAGTTACCGCTCAAGATGGCGCCGTCCATCACCTCGGTTGGATACAATATGCTGGGCACAATTTTTTTGGCATCGACGCCGTAAACATAGCTGTCGTGCAATAGGCCCTGTGTTTGCAACATGTAGACGTAGCCGACTTTGGGCAGATCGGGATATTGATTGGCCTGTTCGAACAACGGCTTGGTTTCAAATACTTCGACGTTATCCGGTGTGACGTCTTTGGCCAACGCGCCCAAATAAGCGGCTGCCTTTAAACCCGCCATGCGAGCAGCTCTCTCGTATTCGTACTGCTTTAAACCGTCGATTGGTTCAATTACAATTGCCAAATTGTTCAGCTTGCTAAATGGCGTATAATCGGCGCCGGGGCCCGACATGTCGATAATGCCCTCTTGAAAGCCGACAATTTTGCCGCAAGTGACCACTGCCATACCGGCTAAACGATGTGTCACACCACTGCCGACCGTGTCGACTTCGGCGATAACACCGGGAAAAATGCCGCCGCCACCCGATACTTTAACGCGCGGCTCGATGACATCTTTTACCGGTGTCAAGCGAACGGACTGACCGGGTTTGGCGACATCTAAAGTAATTGCTTTAATGTGCTCGTCTTCGAGCAATAAATTGGTCAATTCGGCTCGATTGACGTGTAAAACGCCATTTTCAACCTTAGAAACGTCGCCGAGCACAATATCTTTAATTTCAATACTGCCTAATTCTAAACGCAATTTACACCTCCTGTAATTGAGCAAAACTAGCCTAAGTGCTGCTTGATCATCTCTTCAATGGCCTGCTTATTTATCTCTTTACCGGTGACTAAGTCCAGCTTTTCACCGTCTTTATAGAGTGAAATGGTCGGCAAGCCCAAGACGCGCTGTGAAATTGCCAAGCGGCGCGCCTTGCTGGTGTTTAACTTGGTAAACTTTACCTTGTCGCCATAGGCTTCAGCCAAGGCTTCGACATCGGGCATTAACGCCTTGCAGGGTTCGCATGATTCGCCCCAAAAGTCGACTAACACTAAACCTTTAGCCGTCAATACTTCCGCTTCAAAATTATCTTTGGTTAACTCTAACATAATACCTCCTCACTCAATACTTTCAATATATTTTTCAGCCTGCGTGGCGGCGATGGCGCCGTCGGCAACGGCTGTTACAACCTGTCTGAGCGATTTTTGCCTGATGTCGCCAGCGGCGTAAACGCCGGCGATCTTCGTTTCCATCAGCGAATTGGTAATGGCATAACCGCTGTCGTCGAGTTCAATTAAATCTTTAAATAAATCGTTTTGCGGCAAGTAGCCGACAAAGACAAATACGCCAAATGTGCCGTCGTCTTGACAGGCCGGCACTTCAGTTAGTTCGCCGCTGACGGTATCTTTAAAGACAATTGCATCGACGATGCCATCGCCCTTAATTTCCTCGACGACGGCGTTCATTCTAAATTCAATTTTGTCGTTGGCTTGCGCCTTTTCGACGATCGACTTAGCTGCTCTAAATTCGTCGCGGCGGTGTACGACAGTTACCTTGCGGGCAAATTTAGTTAAGTAAATCGCTTCTTCTAAAGCGGTATCGCCGCCGCCGATGGCGTAGACTTCAAGGTCGGTAAAAAAGTCGGCGTCACAAGTTGCACAGTAAGAAACGCCCCTGCCCGTAAAGGTCTTTTCACCGGGGCAACCAATTTTGCGCGGCGATGCGCCGGTTGCCAAAATAATCGCCTTGGCGGCGTAGACAGTACCGCTTTCGGCGTTAACTTTTTTGACTGCGCCGTCCAGTTCGAGCGAAACGACGCCGTCGCGCTTGATTTGGGCGCCAAACGATTCGCACTGCTTAACCATTCTCGTTATCAAGGTGGGGCCAGTTTCTTCAGCCAAACAACCGGGATAATTGGCCACTTCATCAGTTGTGACAATTTGGCCACCGTGCTTGTCCTTTTCTAAAATGAGCGTCGTCATTTTGGCGCGCGCCGCGTAGAGACCAGCCGACAAGCCAGCTGGGCCGGCACCAATAATAATTACATCGTATTTTTCCGTCATAGTTCCTCCTATATCATTTATTTAGCGCATTTTCAATCAGTTGTAAATCAATTAATCTAAAATCCGCCAATACATCTTCCGTCAAATGGCGATTGCCCGGCTGTTGTCGCTTAAATTTTTCGGCCGTCGCAATGGCGTTTTCAATTGTCTGCAGCGACATCATATCGAGCGATGCTCGATCGGCGCTGAGGGCGACCGACTTATAGGGCGTTTCATAGGGTTTAATGCTGCCCGACAGGGGATGCGTCAACAACTTGTGCCCCCTGTGAACGGCGTCGCGCACCCGCTTTAAAACGGCCAAAAATTCAGCATTTTCCAATAGTTCAACGTCGTATTCGGCAATGTCAGTCAGGCTGCTAATCGCTCGGTTGTTGGTGATAATTATCGCTTTCATCTCTAAAAAAACAAAAAGAAGCAGGTCGTCCACCTGCCTCTGTCATAAACCTGAGAGATTCTCCCCTGCGGGATTGCACCTTCGGTATTGCTTGCGCAAATTTTCAGAGTTCCGTCCTACACCGATCCTTTTGCCTGAGAAATTCGCCAACTGGTCTTTCGTTTAGCTTATACCTTCGGCCACCGTAACGGTCGTCTCTCTGTGTAGTCATTCGGGTATATTGTTAATAAATCGTCAATATCATTATAAGCGATAAAGGCCCCTTTGACAAGCAAAAAAGGTGAAATTTCACAAACTAAATTGAACGCTAAACTGTGCCTATTTTTTTACTAACAGATCGTTCAGCGACGGAAAATCAGCGCAATCGGCAATTGACTCGGCATTTTCTAGCGCGTTGATAATACTGCTTTCGACCGCCTCGACTACGGCGCTAAAGCAATTGTCTAGCTGGCTATCGTCTAAAAATTGATAGTGGTGCAGATGCTCTGTCGCCCCTGCGTTAAGTGGTTTAATGCGATTGGCCGTTGAAAAGGCGATGACGACATCGCCACTGCCGTTGCCAAATTCGCTGCCCGTACGGGCAATGCCGGCCGTCGCCCGCTTGCATAAGCGCTTTAACTGTCTGGCGTCAAGCGGCGCGTCACTGGCGATGATGACGACAATTGAACCCTGTTCGGCAGCCGGTTGTCGCTTATTTTTAAGCGCTAGCGCGGCACCGATTTTTTGGCCGTCTATGGTCAACTGGCTTAGCTTGCCGTGATTGGCCAGCACTAAGGCGCCAACTGTATAAGTTGCACCAGCCAGCTCGACCAAGCGCGATGCCGAACCAATGCCGCCCTTTAAGTCATAACAGACCATGGCGCGACCGGCACCAACCGAGCCGAGCTCAAAATCGGCCGTCGCGTTGGCAATTGCCAGCGCCACGTGGCTGGCGTCTAGCGAGCGCTTGGCAATGTCGTTTATTTTGCCGTCGTTACATTCGCCAACTGCGACGTTAATCGACCTTAAAGCGCAGTTTTCGGCAGCACAGCGCGCGATCATATAACCGACCAGCGCATCTTGCACGCGACCGACCGCCAGCGTATTGGTCAGCCCAATTGGACTCTCTAACTGACCCAGTTCTTCAATTTGAATGAGGCCACTGCTCTTGCCAAAGCCGTTAATGACGTATTGGGCGGCCTGCAATTTATTAATATAGGGGTTATCCGGCACTGGCATTATTACCGTTACACCGGTTTGAATTGCGCCGTCATCAATCGTACAATGGCCGACTGTAACGCCCGCAACATCAGAAATTTTGTTTAATTTGCCCGTTTTCACAATTGCTCCTCTTTGCCATATATTTGCTGTTTCATCTTAACATATTTTTATAGTTTTTGGAATTTTAAAGTAGAAAGAGTGGAAAGAAAAAAACTTTATGTGCAATCGGTGACTGACACCAATCGTCAATAAAAACTGTGTTATTGGTGACTGACAGGGTGCCTTTGTTATCTTGTAATGTCTCTCGTTTTACTCAATAATGCTCGCTACTGCACCGGCGCCGACTGTGCGACCACCCTCGCGAATTGAGAAGTTTAAGCCCTGCTCAATGGCGATTGGTGCAATTAACTCGATTTCCATCTCGACGTTGTCGCCCGGTACACACATCTCTACGCCTTCTGGCAAGGTGATTGATCCCGTAACGTCGGTCGTTCTGAAGAAGAACTGTGGACGGTATCCGTTAAAGAACGGCGTATGGCGGCCACCCTCTTCTTTTTTAAGCACGTATACTTGCGCCTTAAACTTGGTGTGTGGATTAACTGAACCCGGCTTGGCCAGTACTTGGCCGCGCTCGATTTCGGTGCGCTGTACGCCGCGCAGTAATGCGCCAATGTTATCGCCTGCGCGTCCTTCGTCTAACAGCTTTCTAAACATTTCAACGCCCGTACAGACCACTTTGCGCTTCTCGTCTTTTAAGCCGACGATTTCTACTTCGTCTTGTACTTTGACGATACCGCGCTCGACGCGGCCCGTTGCAACTGTGCCGCGACCCGTGATTGAGAATACGTCCTCAACCGGCATCAAGAACGGCTTGTCTGTGTCGCGCTCTGGCGTCGGAATATATTCGTCGATTTGCTCGAACATGTCGACGATCTTTTGTTGCCATTCGGCATTGCCTTCTAGAGCAAGTAATGCTGAACCCATAATGACTGGTGTGTCATCGCCTGGGAAGTCGTATTCTGAAAGCAGTTCTCTGACTTCCATTTCGACTAATTCTAACAACTCTTCGTCATCGACCATGTCGCACTTGTTTAAGAAGACCACGATGTACGGTACGCCTACTTGGCGCGCCAATAAGATGTGCTCGCGCGTTTGGGGCATCGGGCCGTCGGTGGCCGCGACAACTAAGATTGAGCCGTCCATTTGGGCGGCGCCCGTGATCATGTTTTTAACGTAGTCGGCGTGACCCGGGCAGTCGACGTGTGCGTAGTGGCGATTCGGCGTTTCGTATTCAACGTGTGCCGTTGAAATTGTGATGCCGCGCTCGCGCTCTTCTGGCGCCTTGTCGATGTTGTCAAAGTCTACTTTTTCGCCTAATCCATATTTCTCTTGTAATGTCAAGGTGATTGCTGCCGTCAATGTCGTCTTACCGTGGTCGACGTGACCGATTGTACCAATATTGACGTGCGGCTTACTTCTTTCAAATTTTTGCTTAGCCATGTTTTCCTCC
>PDWI01005905.1_pt1 | contig 15581 bp, 12 predicted proteins | sample 1430891 | NCBI WGS metagenome assembly PDWI01 (sample SAMN01162508, study PRJNA174530) | Oral metagenome, whole genome shotgun sequencing project. | biome: Marine environment; feature: Marine mammal; material: Swab sample of the gingival sulcus; isolation source: swab sample of gingival sulcus... | reverse complement strand
GTGGAAGCCTACCAGGGAATGTTTGCCCGGTGCAGCCCCCACGGATCTGTTTTACTGGATGAAATCGGTGAAATCCCTGCCCATGTACAGATTAAGCTGTTGAAAGTATTACAGGAGAGAAGTTTTTCTCCTGTGGGTTCCCATGAAAAAATCCGTTTCAGCGGTCGGGTCATTGCCGCCACCAACCGTCCCAAAAAGGATATTCTGGAAGGCAGGGTGTTCCGGGATGATTTTTATTACCGTTTGTGTTCGGATATCATTGAAGTGCCTTCCTTACAGGTTCGGATCAAGGAAAATCCTTCGGAGCTTGACGATCTTCTGGATTTTATCATTGGCAGAATGACGGGAATGGACCCGGAAAAACTGCGTGAAAAAGTAAAGAGAATCATCCTGCGGCGGCTGGGGCCGGACTATTCCTGGCCGGGCAATGTCCGGGAGATGGAGCAATGTGTCAGAAGTGTGCTTCTCCGCAGGGACTATACGGGGAAAACCCAAAAAAAAGAAGAAATCCCATCCCTGTCCCAATGGTTGAGCCAAGGAATCAGCGGCCAGAATATTACCACGGCAGAGCTTGTTGCTGGATATTGCAAACTGGTGTATCACTCCTGCAAAACCTATGAAAAGACCGCCCAGATTACAGGACTTGACAGAAGAACCGTAAAAAAATATGTTGATCAAAACGGAATCCAATAACTTCTAACAATCTGAATATTAAACTGATCTTCCTCAAATGAAATCCTTTTGCCCCATTTATTGCGTCAAAGGTCTGCTGGCCCTTTTCATCTATTTTTTTAACACCATCATACTTGCCGTGCCCCTGATTATTCTTGCCATCATAAAACCCTTTATTCCACAATTTTTCATTGCTGAATATGTGGACAAAGGATTGGTGGGAATTGCGGCATTATGGATCCGGGTGAATTGCTGGAATACTGATGTATTGTGCAATATCAAATGGGATGTTCATGGTCTTGAAGAGTTGAGCAGGGAGCAATGGTATCTTGTCATATCCAACCATCAATCCTGGGTGGATATTCTGGTGTTGCAAAAGGTGCTGGAAACGAAAATTCCCTTTTTGAAATTTTTTCTCAAAAAAGAACTCATCTGGGTTCCTTTCCTTGGAATTGCCTGGTGGGCACTTGATTTTCCATTTATGAAACGCTATTCCAGAAAAACTTTACAGAAAAAACCCTATCTAAAGGGGAAGGATCTGGAAATGACCAGAAAAGCCTGCGAAAAATTCAAACATACTCCTGTATCCATAATGAATTTTGTGGAGGGAACAAGGTTTACCCCCACAAAACACAAAAATCAGAAAAGTAATTTTGTTCATCTTCTCAATCCCAAAGCAGGCGGTATTGCCTTTGTGCTTGAAGCCATGAATGGGTACCTGAACAAAATCATAGATGTGACCATTGTCTATCCTGATAAAACCCCAAGTTTCTGGGAATATATTTCAGGTCAGGTGCATCATGTGGTTGTGGATATTCAATGTATTGATATTACTTCTGATATGGAAGGGGACTATTTCAATGACCCTGAATTTCGAGATGTATTTTATACCAAACTGAATGGGTTGTGGAGAGAAAAGGACAAAAAAATTGATAAGTTATTAAAGCAGGATCTGTAAATCTCAGGAAAATACACAGGAATACCGAAATTTGGAGGAACCTTCTTCCAGAAACACAACGGCCAGAAGTTCGTTTTTTTCGTCAACAACCCTTATATATTGTAACTTCCCGTTGGTTGCTGAATATTCTTCCATGGTTTCAATTCCCTGATCCCTGACATGGATCGGCTGTCCCTGGCGAATCTTTCCAGCCAGCCCATCGGAGACAAGCATTTGGGGTAAAAATGAAATACTTTGGGACATGGGAACCATCTTGTCCATGGCAATTCGTCGAAATTCACCATTATCAAGGATCTCCCTGGACGGCATGTTTTTTATGTCCAGGGCTTGCCCCAGGGTAAAATGCCCGGAACCTGTTCTGACCAATTCTTTGAGATGACCTCCACAGCCAAGGACATTACCAAGGTCGTGGGCAAGGCTGCGGATATAGGTGCCGGCAGTACATTCAACGAAAAGATCCACCTCTGGAAGTTCCATCCTTGCAATTTCAATTCTGAAAATTTCTATGGTTCTGGGAGGCTTGGTAACCATGATCCCTTTTCTTGCCAGTTTATACAGGGGCTGTCCTTCATGTTTCAGGGCAGAAAAACTGGGAGCCACCTGTTCCTGAATTCCCTGGAATTGCAAAACCGCTTTTTCAACTTCTTGTCTGCCAATCAAATTCATTTGGGAGGAAGATGCCCTGGCAATAATCTGCCCTGTTCTGTCGTAGGTGTCGGTTTCTTCCCCAAGTAAAATTGTGGCAAAATAGGATTTCCGGCCTTTCAGAAGAAATTGGGCAATGCGTGTTGCCCTGCCCAATGCCACAAGTACCAAGCCTGTGGCAAATGGGTCAAGAGTGCCTGTGTGACCTGCCTTTTTGACTTTCAGATATTTTTTTATCCGTGCCACCACCTGGGCAGAACTCATATTGGCAGGCTTATGAACGGGGAGTATTCCATCCATGAATGGAGTGTCCTGCTAGGAATTTTCAGATTGGGAATCTTGGGAGGATGAATCGCCGTCCTTCGATGGCTCAGAAGGTAATACCGAACTGATCAGAGCGTCCATTCTGGCTGCCTTGTCAAAGGAATCATCATAGACAAATCGAAATTCAGGCATGTATTTGAGTCCCAGGCTTGATCCAATGTGTTTTTTGATAAAGCCTGAGGACCGTTTGCATCCGTCAAGGAGTTGGGATTTCTTGATATTTTGGGAATATGTGGTTACATACACAAAAGCTACCCGAAGATCCGGACTCATTTTGACGCCGGAAACCGTTGCCATTTCCAGACGCGGATCCTGGACTTTTTTTTGCAGCAAATCGGTGATCGCCTTTTGTATTTTCAATCCGATTCTGTCGGCTCTGGAATAAAATGCCATGGTTATCCGTTATACTTTTTTTCTTCCACTTCATAACATTCAATTACATCGTCGGGCTTGATGTCATTGAATTTTTCCAGACTAATACCGCATTCAAATCCCTGATCCACTTCCCTGACATCGTCCTTGAATCTGCGTAATGAGGAGATCTGGGTATCGCATTTGATGACGCCGTCCCGGAGCAGACGAACATTTTTCCCACGGATAACCTTTCCATCGGTGATAAAACATCCGGCAATGGTTCCCACCTTGGGTACGGAAAAGGTCTCCCGAACCTGGGCCTGACCAATGATGATTTCCTCAAAAGTGGATGGCATAAGGCCTTCCAAAGCCGTTTTGATGTCGTTGATGACTTCAAAGATGACATCGTAGAAACGCATATCCACATTTTCATCCTTGGCAAGTTTACGGATCTGCTGGCTTGGTCTTACGTTAAAGCCGATGATAATGGCATCAGATACTGTTGCAAGCGCGACATCGGATTCATTAATGGTTCCGGTGGCAGAGTGGACAATTTTTACATTCACTTCTTCCTTGGCCAGATCTTTTAAGGAATCGTTCAGGGCCTCAATGGAACCCTGGACATCGGCCTTGACAATAAGTTTGAGTTCTTTAACCTCTGCGCTGCCCAGATTTTCAAACATTTTTTCCAGATTTGCACGACTCTTCTTTGCCAATTCCTTGGCCCGCTGTTTTTGCATTCTGTGGTTTGCAATCTGTTTTGCATCCTTATCAGAATCAAGGGCAATAAACTCATCACCGGCATCTGGAACACCTGTCAGACCAATGATTTCAACGGGGGTGGAAGGACCTGCACTTTCAATCCTGTTTCCATCGTCATCAATCATGGCACGAATTCTGCCGGAATGAAGGCCGCATACAATGGCATCACCTTCTTTCAAAGTTCCCTGGTTTACCAGAACCGTAGCCACAGCCCCCCGTCCTGTATCCAGTCGGGATTCCACAACATAACCGCTGGCATTTCTGTCCGGGTTTGCTTTCAATTCAAGGACTTCGGATTGCAGCAGCACCATTTCCAGAAGCTCATCAATTCCTTCTCCGGTCTTGGCAGATACCTTGACAAAAATCACATCACCGCCCCAGTCTTCTGCAAGAAGCCCCTGTTCGGACAGCTCCCTCATGATTCGGTCAGGATCAGCACCGGGTTTATCCATTTTGTTCACAGCCACCACAACAGGTACATTTGCATCCTTGGAATGATTGATGGCCTCAATGGTCTGGGGCATAACACCATCATCTGCGGCAACAACCAGGATGACCACGTCCGTAACCTGTGCTCCCCTTGATCTCATGGCGGTAAAGGCAGCATGGCCAGGCGTATCCAGAAAGGTGATTCTGCCGCCATTGGCCGTTTCCACATGATATGCTCCGATATGCTGGGTGATTCCGCCGGCTTCCCCGGACACAATATTGGTCTTGGACTGGCGGATTACATCAAGCAGAGAGGTTTTGCCGTGGTCAACATGGCCCATGATGGTAACCACCGGAGCACGGGAAATCATGTTTGCCTGGTCTTCTTCTTCGTTAATGGTCTGGATCAGAGCCTCTTCTTCAAAGGAAGCCTTTTCCACTTCAAAATCAAATTCAGAAGCAACAATACTTGCGGTATCAAAATCAATGGTCTGGTTTACTGTTGCCATGATTCCCAGAGACATCAGCTTGACAATCATTTCATTTGCCTTGATACCCATTCGTTTGGCAAGTTCTGCCAATTCAATGGCCTCGTCAATTTTGATCCTTCTCTTAATGGCCTTTGGCACGGTAATCTGGGTTTTCTGAAACGTGGTTTTCTTGCGAGCTTCTTTTTTACCACGCCTTCTGGAGCCGCGATCATACAGTTCATCGCGTTCCACAATGGATTTTATCTTTCTTTTTCTGCGTCTTAAACCGGAATCTTCGTCATCCTGTCCGGAATTCTTCCGCTTGTTTTTCTGCTTGTTAAAAGGATCTTTTGGAGTATCAAAATCTGCCGCAGAAAAATCTCTGGAAAAGCTGTCTTCCCTTTTGGAAGAAGAAAACGGGGTTTTCTCTTCGACAGATCTTGTCCTTTGAATATTTTCCAGAAGTACAGGATCTACCATTTTGACAATGCGGGCAGGAGTTGTGTCTGTTTTTTTCTTCTCCTTTGAATCCTGTGCCTCAGAAGAAACAGAAACGCTCTTTATACTTTCTTGGGTTTCAGATTTTTCTTCTTCTGTTTTTACTGGTCCTTGTTTCTCTGAAGATTTCGCACGGATTGTCTTTTCCGGGGAATCTGTCTGGACGGCAGGACTGGAATCAACTTTTATTTCTTTTTGTGCTGCTTCTTCCCTGGAAGAGATCTTCTCCTCTTTTTTATCAGATTTATCAGAAGAAATTTCAGATGAGACAGATTCCTTGCTCTTTTCGGCAGTAGTTGATTCCATGGAAGGAGTTTTTGGATCGGAAGCCACAGGAATGGCTTTGATGATTTTTGCTGCAGGAGAAGATGTCTTTTTTTTGCTGGGAACAGGCTTTTCTGCTTTTGGTGGCGTTGATGTCTCTTCCGCTTTTGTTTCTTCTTTTTCTGGTGCTTTTCTCCTCTCAGGAGCAGCAGGAGATAACTTTTCGGAAGATTCTGTTTTTCCGGCAGGCTCATCAGAATTTTCAGAAGCAGCACCCTCTTCGTTCTGGGGCTGGGATGCCGAAAATTTTGCCTTTCTACGACGGATCACAGGAGTTTTGGTGGTTTTCTGATTCTCGTCAGCTTCTGTTTTACCCAAAAGCTTTTTTTTAATTACCAGCACATCTTCATCTTCCAGAGCACTCATGTGACTTTTTACGTCAATGTCCATCTGGGTTATTTTATCCAAAAGAGCCTTGTTTTTCATATCCAGCTCTTTTGCCAACTCATATACTCTGACTTTGGCCATCTGCTTGCCCCCACATCCTGGAATTTCCCTGAAACCGTTCATCATTCAAGGAATTCCTAATTTTAAGATCCTGTATTCTACTATTTTGCCATAAATAGCTTGTTTGTTTATTCTTCTTCTGATTGCACTTTTGAAACGGATTGTGATGCTTCCTGATTTTCAGGAGTTATTCAGGTTCAGCTGCATTTTCAAGATTATCCTCGGGGAGAATTTCCGTAGTCTCATTTTTTTGTTCTTCTAAAATTAGATTTTTTGCATTTTCAATGAGATCAACTACTTTATCCTCTGAAATCCCAACGACGGAGACAAGTTCTTCTGGAACTGCCTCGGCAATATCATAAAAGGATGTATAACCTGACTTAAACAAGGATTCTGCAACGGAAAGCCCAACATCTTCCAGCTGCATTAAACTATCATATCCCTGTTTGATTTCCCTGCTGTATTCTTCTTCGCTGTTTACTTCCAGATGCCAACCCGTAATTTCACAGGCAAGGGACACGTTTTGACCGCCCTTTCCAATGGCAATGGACAGATAATCATCATTGACAATCACCTCCATGGAATGGTTGTCCTCATCAATGATTACCCTGGAAATTTCCGCCGGGGACAGGGCATTGCAAACAAATCTTGCAATGTCAGGACTCCATTGGATGATACCAATTTTTTCACCCCGAAGTTCCTGAACAATGTTTTGCACACGATTCCCCTTCATTCCCACACAGGCACCAACCGGATCCACATCCGCATCAATGGAAGATACCGCAATTTTGGCGCGGATACCTGGAACCCTTGCAGCTCCCTTGAGTACAACAATTCCTTCGGCAACTTCCGGGACTTCGGTTTTGAACAGCTCAATCAAAAATTCCGGCCGGGTACGGGACAAAATAATCTGTGATCCTTTTGATTCTTCCAGAACATCAACTACATAAGCCCGTATTCTATCTCCTCTTTTGAAATTTTCCCTTGGCATTTGCTCCCTGGGACGCAGAACCCCATCTGCCTGTCCTAAATTGACAATGATGGAACCCCGGTCAAACCGCTGGACAATTCCGTTAATGATCTTGCCCTTTTTGTGGATATAATTTTCATAAACAGCGTTTCTTTCTGCTTCCCGCATTTTCTGTATGATTACCTGCTTTGCAGATTGGGCAGCAATGCGCCCGAATTCATCTGTATCTATGCGGATTCCAAGACTGTCACCAATTTCACAGTCAGGGTCATATTCATACCCTTGTTCTAGGGTCAATTCGTTTTCCGGGAATTCTATTTCTTCCACCACTTCTTTGAAATGGAAGACTTCAATATCACCGGTTTTTTCTTCATAGTGAACTTCAATATCTGCCCGTGGGCCAAGTTTTTTTCTTGCAGCAGAGACGATGGCCTCTTTTAAGGTCGAAATCAGTATCGCAGAATCAATTCCCTTTTCCCTGCTGACTTGATCAATGACTCTTTTAATATCTGTGATTAGCATTTTATATGGATCTCCCTTTACCCTTCCGCAAGAGTGGCCTTTAACACCTGGTTATCAAGTATTTTTTCTTCTGTTGCATCCCGGGATACAATAAAAGATGTTTCATCCACTTTTGTGAGAATCCCGGTGATTTTTTTCCGTTCTCCCTGATTGTTCTGGAATTGAACCTTAATTTTTTTCCCTTCAAACCGATAGAAATCCTGTTTTTTATTCAACGGTCTGCGCAATCCGGGAGAAGAAACTTCAAGACGATATGGAGGCATATTGTCCAGATGAATATCAATAATATCTCCCAATTGTCTGGAAATGTAAACACAATCATCCAGGGTGATCCCACCTTCTTTATCTGCAAAAATCCTGATAATCTTTTCTTTTTCCTGGGATATATACTGCACCTGAACCAACTCAAAATTTTCCGATGTTAAAAACGGTTCTGCAAGTTGAGCTACCCTGGTTTCCAGGGCCTTTAAGCTGGCATTTTCCCGGATGATTGTTTTATCCATGTCATCTTTCATTTTATTATAAAACAGAAAAACGGGCACAGGCCCGTTTTATTCATACTGAAATTAGTATCTGGTGTATTCATTTCTTTGGATACAGCACCTGTGCTGAACTGAAATCTATCCAAAATAATATCCACCAACCCTATCCAAGCAGTACATATAATAATTCCTTTGTTCTTGGATGGAGCGGGCAACGAGACTCGAACTCGCGACATCAAGCTTGGGAAGCTTGCACTCTACCAACTGAGTTATGCCCGCATCGAATATCGGTTAGTCACCCTATCAGCTAGTCTTTATTTTGTCAAGAATTATGGAGTGTAATGTTGGAAACAAATAAACTGTCCGTTTTGTTAAAAGGGATCAAAAAGGAGTCCCGTGAAATAATCATGTGTAAATTCCTTGATCCCTGCTCCATGTCTGGGGCAATACCAGCACGAATACAGGAAATGACCTCACGAAACCGGGCAAATTTGTTGACCTTATTCCAAAAGATTTATATAGTCTTTTACCATGAATGACACCCATTATATGATGATAGCTCTGGAAGAGGCAAAAAAAGCGGAACAAATGGCTGAAGTCCCGGTAGGGGCTGTTTTGGTTGATTCCATGGACAAGATCATCGGAAAAGGACATAACCAGCCGATCCATAGTCATGATCCAACAGAACATGCCGAAATCAAGGCCATTAGAATGGCTGCTGCGGCTCTGAAAAACTATCGATTGATACAGACAACCTTGTACGTTACCATTGAGCCGTGCATCATGTGCATGGGGGCCATCATCCACGCAAGAATCAGCCGTCTTGTATACGGGGCAGCCGATCCCAAAGGGGGGGCGGTAACCTCCCTGTACTCCATGGCCAACGATTCTCGTTTGAACCACAAACTTGATGTAACTGCTGGGATTTGCAAAGACTCAGCACAACAACTGATAAAAGATTTTTTTGCAGCAAAAAGGAAAAAACCGTGAAAAATACAGTAATTATTGGAACCCAATGGGGAGATGAAGGAAAAGGGAAAATTGTGGATCTGCTCAGCGAACAGGCAGATTGTGTGGTACGGTTTCAGGGCGGCAATAATGCCGGTCATACCATGGTTGTGGATGGCAGGCAAATCATCAGCCACCTGATTCCCTCCGGCATCATCCAACAAAAACTATGCTGCATTGGAAACGGTGTGGTTGTCGATCCGAAAATCCTGCTGGAAGAAATTGATTATTTGGTTTCCTCTGGAATTGATGTATCTGAGAATTCATTGAAAATCAGCAACCGGGCGCATCTCATCATGCCCTATCACAAAGCCATTGACCAGGCTCGGGAATCAAAAAAGGGAAAGGACAAGATCGGAACCACGGGCCGGGGAATCGGGCCTTGCTATGAAGACAAGGCAACACGCAGGGGAATACGCTTTTGCGATTTGTTTGACATGCCCACCCTCATCGAAAAAGTTACTGAACTTCTGAAAGAAAAAAACTTTTATCTGGAACAATACTTTCAACAATCTCCCATTGATCTGGAAGAGGTAATCGAAGAAATCCGTACCGTCAGGGAACGCCTGATTCCTTATATAACCGATGTTTCCTGTCTGTTATCCGATGCCATAAGCCAGAATAAAGTCATTTTGTTTGAAGGTGCCCAGGGGACTTTGCTGGACGTGGATCACGGTACCTATCCTTTTGTGACCTCTTCTACCACCGTGGCAGGAAACGCTGCCACAGGTTCCGGTGTAGGCCCAAGACATCTTCAGGAAATCATCGGCATTGTCAAGGCGTATACCACCCGCGTGGGAGCAGGCCCCTTTCCCACGGAACTTCTGGATGCAACTGGCAATATTCTCCAGCAAACAGGAGCAGAATTTGGTGCCACCACCGGCAGAAAACGCAGATGCGGATGGCTGGATATGGTCGTAATCCAAAATGCAGTCCGTCTGAACAGCCTGACAGGAATTGCCCTGACCAAACTGGATGTCCTTGACGACCTGGAAGAAGTCAAGATCTGTACAGGATACTCCCACAATGGACAAATTTTACGGGATTTCCCAGCGGATATATATGCTCTGGAAAATTGCACTCCGGTATATGACACCCTGCCCGGCTGGCAGGAAAAAACATCGGAAATTACAAGTTATGACAAACTGCCGGAAAATGCCAGACAATACATACAAACCATTGAAACCATGTCCGGTGTGCCAGTAAAAATTATATCCGTAGGGCCGGAACGTGAGGCAACCATTATCCGGGAAGGCAGTTTCTCCTGATTGACAACAAAATCCAGAAAGTTCAAAAAACAAGATACAAAAAAATATGATTATTACAGACTGGATTCATACCATCGCAGGATGCTTTATTCTGCTTGGCCTGCTTCTGGGGGTAAATTGCAGCGGCAACCCCTTTTTTGTTAACTCCTATTTTCTATTTGTTCCGGCCTTTGTGGGAGCAAATCTTCTCCAATTTGGATTTACCAAATTCTGTCCCTTGGGAATACTCCTGAAAAAACTGGGTATCCCGGAAACTCGCGGATAAGCTGATAACTGAATAGAGAAAATAAGAAAGGGGCTTTGAATCCATCTCAGATTCAAAGCCCCCTTTGCGTTGTACGTATTGCAATAAAAATTAGTTATTGGGAACGGTATCTTTTCCCTTCCCAAATATAATATATCCGAATACAAGCACCACGATCACCGCAATGACCATTGCCGCGTTGGAATGGAATTTATCCCAGTACCCCTTGAAAAAGATACCAAGAACGATCAGGGGCAGAATGAAGGAGACATACAATCTGCTCCATTCAGGAAATTTCCATCCGTTTCCTTCATTGGTTTCTTTCAAAAAATTGTCCCAGCCCCATCCATACCGATAGGTACAGAACATGAGATATACCATGGAACCCAGGGGAAGAACGTGGTTTGTTACAATGAAATCTTCCAGATCCAAAATGTTGGTTCCTGCTCCCAGGGGGTGAAAATCCTGCCAGATATTAAATCCCAGGATACAAGGCATGGAAAGCACAATAATGGCAACAAGATTCACCATGACAGATGTGTTTCTGCTCCAATGGAAAAGATCCATTCCATAGGCAATAATGTTTTCAAACACAGCGACTACCGTGGAAAGTGCCGCAAAAGATAAAAACAAAAAGAAAATTCCTCCCCACCAGATGCCGCCTGCCATACTGTTAAAAATATTTGGCAGGGTGATAAAAATCAGGCTGGGGCCTGCGCCAGGTTCCACATTAAAGGCAAAACAGGCAGGAATAATAATCAAACCTGCAAGAAGGGCAACCAGGGTATCCAAAGCCGTAATGGTTACGGTTTCTCCGGTAAGAGATCTGTCCTTGTCCAGATAACTTCCAAAAATGGCCATGGAGCCCATACCAATGGACAGGGTGAAAAACGCCTGTCCCATGGCGGCAAAAACCACATTTCCCAAACCCTGCTCAAACAATCTGTTAAAATCCGGTTTCAGATAAAATTTCAGGCCCTCTTCAGCCCCTGTCAATGTCAAGGATCTTGCTGCCAGAAGCAACATAAGTCCCAGTAGGCAAATCATCATAATTTTGGTGATTTTTTCCACTCCATTTTTCAAACCCAGGGAGCAAATTCCAAAAGACAAAAGAACTGCGGCCACCATCCAAAAAGTAAGGATTCCGGGAGAACCCAGCATGGCACCAAAATCTGCACCCACCTGCTCCGGTGACATTCCGGCAAAATGCCCCATGGCAGATTTATAGCAATAATAAAGCATCCAGCCTGCCACCATGGTATAAAACATCATGAGCAGATAATTACCTGCCACGGCAATATAGCCAAACAGATTCCACTTGGTTCCCCTGGGGGCCAGAACGCCAAAGGAAGATATGGCACTTTTCTGACTTCCGCGGCCCACGGCAAACTCCATAATCATAATGGGCATTCCCAAAATAATCAGAAAAAACAGATAGATCAGGATAAATGCAGCCCCACCGAACTGACCTGTAATATAGGGAAATTTCCACACATTTCCCAATCCGATTGCACATCCTGCCGACACCAGAATAAACCCCAACCTTGTTCCAAATTTCTCTCTTTCTTCCATGTTCATCCTTTCGTTTGCATGAGTTCTTTCCAAATGAATCAAAATTTTCCAAGCTGACCTAAGGCATTATCCTGATCTATTCCCCAATGTCAAGAATCTTATGGCAATAAAAACAGGAAATCCTTGAATTTAGCATTTGCCAAAATGAAAGTCTTGCGATAGAATCTGTCCTTTACAACCCCAGAATAACAAACAAAATTTTATGGAACTATTCAATAATATTAAAGAAATAAAAATTCCTTTTCCCAATGCTGCAATTACATTGGGAAACTTTGACGGGGTTCACAGGGGACATCGGGCACTTTTACAAAAGACCATTGAAAAGGCAAAACAAATCAATGGAACATCTGTTGCCGTTACCTTTGAACCCCACCCCCTCAAAGCTTTGGGGATCAAAGATATTCCCATTATCACAGCCCATGACCAAAAAATTGAACTCATTGCCCAGTCAGGAGTGGATGTTCTTGTCTGTATCCCATTTGACAAAGCATTTGCCTCAATTTCTCCTCTTGAATTCATAGACCAGATTCTGGTGAAAACCATGGGGATGAAAGCCGTTATCATCGGTCCGGATTACACCTTTGGCAGCAGGCGTCAGGGCAATGTAGAGCTTTTGGAAACCAAGGGCCGGGAATTTGGCTATGAAACCATTGTTCTTTCATGGATCAGGGGAAACATGGAGGATTCCCAGCGCATCAGCAGTACACAAATCAGGAAACTCATTTCCGAGGGAAAGGTCAAGGATGTCCACCAATTTCTGGGAAGGCCCCACCAGATCCGGGGAACGGTCGTCCACGGACGCAATCGGGGCGGTGAATTACTGAAAACTCCCACAGCCAACATTGATCCTGTCCATGGATTGTGCCCCAAACCAGGAGTGTACGCTGTCACCGTGAAAATGGATGGAAAGACCTTTCCAGGGGCGGCCAATATCGGTTTTTCTCCCACATTTGCAGACGGACAATTCACCGTGGAAATCCACATCCTTGATTTTGACGAAGATGTATATGGAAAAACGATCCATGTGAACATGATTGAACGGATACGAGGGGAAGAAACCTTTTCCAATATAGAGGATTTAATGGAAAAAATTTCCCAGGATATCACCATTACAAGGAGGATATTACAAGAAAATGGCCATACGTAAGGTATTAACATATCCTGAACCGTCCCTGAATAAACCGTCGACTCCCGTTGAGGAAATCTCGGAAGAAATTCTGCAGCTCATTGCAGACATGGGTGAAACCATGATTGATTCCCAGGGAGTAGGCCTTGCAGCACCCCAGGTGGGAATCAACAAACAGATCATTGTATTTGATCCCAATGTAACGTTTTCCGCAGAAGCAGAAGAGGAGGAAAAAAATTCCTCCGAAAGCAATTTAAGTGAAAAACCCCAGACCTTCAAAGCGCTCATCAACCCGAAAATCATCAAGGGAACCGGAAAATTTTTGTCCGAACAGGAAGGATGTCTGAGTGTGCCGGATTTTCGTTCCGATGTCATGCGGTTTGAAACCGTACAGGTAAAAGCCCTTGAACCATCGGGCAAGCCCATTGAATTTGAAAAATCCGGCCTGCAAGCTGTCATCATGCAGCATGAAATTGACCATCTGGAAGGGAAATTGTTCATTGAGCGAATTTCCAGCCTCAAACGGGCCATGTACAAAAAACGGGTAAAAAAACAATTAAAACTGAAAAAGATCTAGCTATTTTGAAAACACGAATCATATTTATGGGAACCCCGGATTTTAGTGTCCCTGCCCTGAAAATCCTTGCCGCAAAAAAGGATTTTCACATCTGTCTTGTAGTCACCCAGCCGGATCGTCCCAAGGGGCGGGGCAAAAAAGTCACCCCGCCGCCGGTAAAAACTGCGGCCCTGGAGCTTGGCATTCCCGTAATCCAGCCCGAAAAGATCAATACCGAGGAAACAGGAGACCTCCTTTTATCCCACGAACCGGATTACTTTGTGGTGGCGGCCTTTGGACAAATCTTGTCCCAGGATATTCTTGATATTCCCAAAAAATATCCGGTAAACATCCACGCTTCCCTGCTGCCAAAATACAGGGGTGCCGCCCCCATACAGGCCGCCGTTGCCAACATGGATACCGAGGCCGGAGTTACCACCATGGTCATGGAAAAGGGCATGGACACAGGCCCCATGCTCCTTTCCCAATCCATTCCCCTGCCCCCGGAGTATACTGCCCAGGATTTGCATGAGGTCCTGTCGCTGCTGGGCGCAGACCTGATCGTTGAGACCATTGACAAACTCAATGCCAATGATCTTACCCCGATCCTCCAGGATGATTCCAGGGCAACCTATGCACCCATGCTCAAAAAATCCCACGGAAACATTGACTGGGAAACATCGGCACGTAAAATCGTTGCCCACATCAATGCCATGACACCCTGGCCAGGGGCATTTACCTTTCTGAACCAGCAGCGGATCAAGATTTTCAAGGCCATACAAGGAGAACCGCAAAAAGGAAATCCAGCGAAATCCAGCGGAGAAATTTTTCATCTGTCTTCCCAGGGAATCCATGTGGCAGCGGGCGAAAATTCCGTCATCATCACAGAACTCATGTCTCCATCAGGCAAACGCCTTGCTGCTGATGCCTTTTTGAGGGGCAATCCCATTTTGCTGCCTGCAAGGTTTCACAGGGGCCATGACAACTGATCCACGCCGCCTTGCCCTGGATATTCTTCTGGACTGCCACAGCTCCAGAAAAACCCTGGACGCATCCTTAGAAGAGGCCGCCCCCAAACTGGAACGCCTGTCCCGGAAGGACAAAAATCTTTCCCACGCGTTGATATTCGGCGTATTGAGAAGCCGGGGATTCCTGGATTATCTCATTGCTCAATTTTCTGACAAACCCTTGCAAAAACTGGATCTTCCCGTGGTGTATCTGTTGCGTCTTGCCCTGTTTCAACTGGTATTTCTGGATCGAGTCCCGGATTTTGCCGTGATCCACACTACTGTGGAAACTGCCAAAACAACCAAAATAAAAAAAGCTGCAGGCTTTCTCAACGCGGTATTGAGAAAGGCCGTTGCCAATCCTGCCCTTCTTGATTTTGAAACATTTTCACAAAAGAATGATACAAATAACGATCCTGAAACCCTTGCGATAAAGTATTCCCTTCCCCAATGGCTCATGAAAAAATGGTTGGAAACTTATGGAAAAGAAAACGCGAAAAAAATCTGCACAACCTTGAATAAGGTTCCTCCCACGGTGTTACGAGTCAATACCCTGAAGATAACAAGGGAAGACCTTTTTGCCCTGTGGGATGAAAAAAACATTGGCTACGAAAAAGGGATGTTGCCCGAATCTGTGATCTTACGCCAGCAGGGAATCAGCATCACACAACTTCCCGGCTTTTATGATGGATATTTTCAGGTGCAGGATCAGGCTGCCCAGCTGGTTTCCCACTACCTGGCCCCAAAAAAAGGAGAACGGATTCTGGATGCCTGTGCAGGTCTTGGGGGAAAAACCTTTCATATGGCACAACTCATGGAAAATCAGGGAACTCTGACTGCAATGGATACGGGAAAGACAAAACTGGAAAGACTTGCAGAAGAATCTAACCGCCTTGGAATCACCATGGTGGAAACCCTTGCAGCCGATGTCCGGCAGGTAACC
>PDWI01006634.1_pt1 | contig 15583 bp, 17 predicted proteins | sample 1430891 | NCBI WGS metagenome assembly PDWI01 (sample SAMN01162508, study PRJNA174530) | Oral metagenome, whole genome shotgun sequencing project. | biome: Marine environment; feature: Marine mammal; material: Swab sample of the gingival sulcus; isolation source: swab sample of gingival sulcus... | reverse complement strand
CCAATGGAAGTTCACGCACAAATTGCTGAAATATCACAAGAAAAAGGAATATCAATGAACGCATTTATAAGCCAAACATTACAAAATGCAGTAATGTAAAAAAAATATTTCTATTTGCCTATTATTATGGATTCAGAATACAGATACAACAATAGAAAAAGAATAAAAGGAAATTTAACAATAGGATTAATAATATTAATTATTGGCTTATTGATAAAAGCAACTAAATATTTATTAGACACTTAAAACAAAGAATTATGATTATTAATGGCATAGAATATTTTGACCCACATAAAGAAAAGCCAACAGATAAAATCTACTGGCTAACTCCTCTCAACGAAGAAGAGCGACAGATAGGTGAGCATTTATTTTCTTTTGATAAGAAAACTGTATATAATTTATTTGAAGATTATCCACACAAATTATCTAAAAACGAACAAGAGATATTTGCAAAAGAACAGCCATATTGGTATGACTTCTTTAACAGCAAAGATAAATAAAAATTATTTTCTCATTTTGCACATTATTAAAAACTTTTTGTATATTTGCAATACGAAAGAGCCTACTTAAAATATCGCTCGGATTGTAGTTCCGAGAAATATTTTATTTAGGCTTTTTTATTTTAAGACTTTTTGTATATTTGCAATACTATTAAATAGTGGTTAAGAGATTCTGTCTCGGACTGTATCCGAAAACGAGGGCTTTTAATCACTATTTTTTAAGTTCATCTGTTATTGTCCAAAAAAGATTATCACCAGTCATTAAATTTTCTCGTATACTGATAAACGAACTTTCGCCCTCAATTTCTATTTTCAAGTAATGATACTTAAAAGGTCTGTTTTTCGTATCTTTTGCAGAAGAAACATATTTAGCACTTGGTAAAACCTTATCTATATTTTTTACAATCCTATTTTTTTCTATAAGATGTTTGTGCGGTTGGTTTAACGCTTCCTTAAAGCCTTTTACTGAAAAACGAATAGGTCTATCAATATCCTTATGTTTTACTACTTTGCCAACAATATTATTTTTAGCAAAATCTTTGATTTCTTTGCGTTCTGTTTTTATCGCTTCCCTCTTCCTACTTCCCACTTCTAACCTATCCCTTACCGCTTTCGGAACACTCTCTGTTGGCACACCGCAGTCGTATTCGCTTTCATTCCTTTTGGAAGACCCGTTTTAGCGTAAATCTCACACTGATGACCGTCAATACGACCCTTAATTATATCGGCTAATTCCGACTTATGAATATAGCGTTTTTTAGTCAAATGCTCACAAAACTCACGTGTCGTTTCCAAATTATCACCCAAATACTCGTACCACTCAAAGCCTAAATCTTCCGTCATCAATTTATTATTCTGTCCAGCAAATTCATTGACCGAAGTAGTTACCCAAGTACGAGCATAACGCCTCAAAGCACCCTCGCCATTTTCATTAGTCGTCAAGAAATTAGACAACTCCTCTACCAAATCAGCATAACTTCCACCACTCGTTATGCTTCTCAACAAAACTCCACCTATCTTTTCCGTAACATTAGCCTGTATCCCCGTTCTCGTCAAACCCTCAACCACGCTATCCATTGACATTTTGCGAACAATATCATAACGCTCAAATCTATCTTTCGCACTATTTAACGGCTTACCTGCCAAACTTTCAAAATACTTCCCTTGCTCCGTGTAAATACTATCTAATCCATTCAAAATACCTTTAACACGCTTCAAATACTCCTTATTCAAAATAGCATTAGGCAACTCGCTTTTAATACTTTGTAAAAGTTTCAAATTTTTACCATTCGCAACAACACGTCCCTGATTATCCACCTCCAAACGTTGAACAAGCCGAATAACCTCTTTAAGCAAACGCTTTTCGCTATTCGGCAAACGACTCTCAAAGTCTGATGTAACTTTCTCAATAGTAGATACTATTTTCTCAATCTCCCTCAACTTTCAACTTTATAACTTTTAACTCTCAATCAACATCTTTGAAAAATCCTCTCTTATCTCTTCCGCCAACTTCTCAATAATATCCCTCTTCTTACTCATTTCCAATTGATAGAAATTCTTATACTGTTCTACCGCTTTACGAACCAATGAACCAATATTACAAGAAATGATATAATCTATATCCCTTACACCTCCATTGCTCTTATAACTCATCTTTTCATCAACGCTCATACCATACAAAGGGTCAAGTTCAATCACCGCTTGAACCTCATAACTAACCCTGCTATTCGTATTAAATCGCTTTTTAGCATACTCAACTTCCAACTCACGCAAAATAACAGAATTAACATTACTCTTCTTCGCTAAATCAATAGCACTTAAAAGATGTTCCGATTTCAAAATATCATACTTCGTAGGAACATTAATCATCGGAAGCATTAACTTACGCTTCTCTTTATCAGGCAAAATAACACTATACCGATATTCATTAATAAAGTAATAAACAACATCAAGTATCCGCACAATATCCTCCGCCACAGAATTAACAAAATTATTCAACTCATCTCTATCTACCTCTTTCGCTATCCCTGATTGATTAAGTGGAGTATGAGCCAAAAACTCCATATTAACCGTTGAAAGAGCCTCGTAAATGTGTTTACCTACTCTCTCATCTTGCAAACGTGCCATATCAGACGACTTCTGAATATAACCAATAGGCGGAGTAGGTAGTGTGGGTTGTTCCGCTTTCGTATCCGCAACACGTATTAAGTGCATACCATAAGGACTTACATTAGCAACCGAACCTGTACCTCTACACTCTTTACATTCAGAACGATGATTATCCTTATCCTGTATTACACCTGTTCCCTTACATTTAGGACACTCCGTATTGGTATAGGCATACTTCTCACTATGAATATGCTGAACAATTTCAGCTTGCAAATCGGAATACTCACGTGCCGCCTCATCAAGGCAAGGAACCATACTTGCAATCCTACTTTCGTAGATAGTCTCATTATTTTTCCTTTTCAAAAAAACACCGCCAACCTTTGTAGCAGGAATACGACCGAAACAATGCTCATATTCAAGCGTAGCAACCAACGTACCCCTACTATCTGACTGCTCATAACGAACAACCTTTTCCCTCGTAAGCAACCAATACACATCACCACTTTGACGAGTAAACCGACCGCTTGGAGTAGCATATTCGCTTGTATCAAGGCTCTTTAATAACAAGTATTCATTTTCCTTATAGTCATACACCTGCGTACTATCAAAAAAATAAGCCATAGGCTCAATATACTCATTTGACTGTTCAGGCAAACTCATAGGCAAAACAGCAACAATACCATTAGCATCTATCAAATACTGTTTAAGCAATTCAGAAAAAGCCCAATTCGTAATACTCGTATGAACAGGATAACGATATTCACAATAACGTTCCAATGTTTCATCGTCAGCAATAGCCTTTGGAATATCCTCTCTATTATACTGAATAACCCAATCTTCCGAACGTCTTATCTTTTCCAAAGAATGAATGACTTTGAAAATCGGATTTTTAGTCTTGGCAACATAAATTTTCTCCCGATAATCCTTAACCTCTTTACTCTCACTGGGTCGCCTTTCATTAATTAACTTTTCAGGCACAACACCTGTTGCGTGAGTTTTTAAGCAATTCATCAAATCAATTTTATCTTGATAATTAGAATGCTTATTACTAATTATTTTCTGAATATCAATACTCATTATAACTTATTTATATTACATTTCTAAAAATAAACAAATCAATTCATATTAGCGTATATTATAGATGTATTTATCACAAAAAAAACTTTCAACTTTATGAACTTTCAACAATTAGAGTTCCTTTCCACACTATTTCCACGAACAACACAAGACCCCTTATACAGTTTTTCGCCACACTCCGAAACAATCTCATTATTATAATCTATCTTGTACCCCTCTTTTTTAGCAACCTCTTTACCATTTATCCTCACGTGGTCGTGCGACAACGCCATTATTAACTTCCTATGCCACTCCAAAGGGATATATTCCGTTTCCAATTTCCACTCCTCCTCTATTTTAGCATACAAAACAACCTGCTCCCCATTGCTCTTTTGATAAATCTTCTCTTTTTGCGGATACTGAACACTATGCAACATCAAAGGCAAAAAAACCGAATTTCTAAAACCATTTTCCTCATACGGAAATCCAAAAGTATTTTCATCACACCAATACTCTATTTTACAAGTCTCATCATCATCAGGGACTACCCTAAATATTTGAGAAAAATAAAATACTTGACCACGAACTACCCTAAAACGAAAACAATCACCTATATTCAAAGAATCTAATGTTGGAGTATAAATAGTAAAATCCCCATTTTCAAAAACCAAATCACAACCCTCATCAGTCAAAAGAGTACCATCAACAGCAATAACACCACAAAAAAAAGAATAATCCATTGCCAAAGTTCTAAAAAGCAAACCTTTCTTTATCGGCATTGCTACACCCTCACAACTCCAATCACCCAATATCCTAAACTCCAAAAAACTATTTTCCATAACAAATTATCGCATTAACAAATTACCACATTACCTAAAAACTCGGTATCAACTCAAACTTACAAAGTCCGCTATTCAAACTATAATCTACCGAATGAATAAAACATTTTTCGCCATTAACCAAAATATAACCATACGGATTATCCTTAATTTTCTTATAGTCCGTCCATTTCAAAGGATATTCAAATTTCAAGATTTCAGCACGTAAAAAAGGATTATAAAAGCCAAAAGCAACATCTAAACCTAAATACTCATAAACTCCACTTGCACCCCAATAAGTTACTTCTGTATGCTCATCTAAATAATAATTCAAAGAAATATTGTTAGGTTCGTGTACCATTCCTTTACCCACTACAAAATAATTTCCCGTACCACTAATAAATCTAAAATCATTATTATTTAAACTATAAAATAAATTTTGCTTATGTTTTTCTGCATTTCTACGTGGCGTTAAGCGTGGATTAAAAACCGTTTCAGGGCTTAATATCCTACCCTCAAACGTAGGTCTAACCTCCAAACCCTGTGCAACAAAATAATCTATAAAATTATCAAGCCATAAACGACCAACCACTTCTAAAACAAAAACATCTTCATCTTTGCTCTCATCTTTATGACTGGGGTCTAACGCTTTCCGCCTTGCTTCCTCTATCAAATAACCGTCTGCGATAAATTTACTCAATTTTTTATACGTTCGTTTTACCGCTTTAAGTCCATTATTATACTCTCTTTTAGTATGTATCGCATCTATAAATCGTCCTTTGTTCAGTTCGGCATACTTCTCATACCCTATTTCAGCACCATTATACACACGTTTAACATCTACCTTGCGACTAATTTCTTGTACATCATCAATTACCAAAAGTTCCAAATCCTTATTGTAAAACCATTCCATAGGCTCTACACGAATAAAGAGTTTAGGAGTTCCATTTTCCATTTCCAAACTAAAACCCCAACCCACATTATCAATAGCATTCAAATTCTGCATTAAATCTTTAAAACAGAATCTCAAAGGAACAATACCATCACTTCCTGTCATACGACCACGTTTCAATCTTGCTCCTGTTGTTAATGTCTTTAACGAACCACGACCAAAATGCCGAATAATATCATTTAACGGATTAATAACACTATCTTCCCTACTATACCAATCACTACGGACTGTCAAACCACTGGTAATATCACAGACACCATTCAACACCTCGTGAACAAAAGCAACTTTACTATAAACAGAAACCTCCAAATCCTCACGAAAAACTTTAAAATAACTCACATTATCCTCTTTCTCTCGTACATAAACAAAATATTCACTATAACCACCACTTGAATCTATGCCAAAATAATATCTAATATAAAGATACAATTTATCGCCCTCGTTCAAATCAACCTCTATCTTATTATCGCCTGTTTTATCTTTATTAATAAGACGTTCATTATTGCTATTAGTCGTTGCAGAATAACTACTTTGTTCAACAATAATATCATCGTTTTTTCTTAACACAACCGTATAATTAGTCCTATAAAATTTCCTGTCCCAAACCAAATGAAAATACAAATCATACTCTATTGTAAACCGACCACTTTTATCAGCCACATAAACAGGCTTCTTGCTTGTCGTAAATTCGCTTTTTATAGCACCCAACTCACTTATTTCTGTTTCATTAAAACCCAAATAAAGTTTATGGTAATAATCTGGAAAATTCTCATTAACTGCAAACGAATATTCCTTTGCAACTTTCAACTTATCCACTACGCCCATTTTACCCCTACTTTCCATAGGCAAACCCATACCAGGTATTTCTATCTCACGCTCATAATTAGCATAATTATTATCACTACCAATAGCCAAATCCTTACCGTCTATTGTCTGTCCACTATTTAAAAACACATTTGTATCTACACGGTTATTAAACGTAGTACGTTGCCCTATTTCACCTACCTTACACCGTACACTACAATAATCACCCTGCTTATGCTCATACGTTGCCAAATCCAAAACACCCCTATAAAGTTCATCATAACCTCCACTCTCTCCGCAACTTCTTTTGATAATAAACTGCAATTCACTATCCAAACCCTCATTAAAAGCCTCTTCGATAATATCAATGGCTTCTCCATAAAATTCAAGTACTTTTTCTGAAAATTCCGCACTTACTCCGTGATAGTTGCTTCTTTGCATTTTGATAGAAAAACTATCAAAACCAATAGGCTCATCTACTTCACGCAAAAACTCCTCCGTGCCATCATAGGCATCTATCTTCCGTATAAAAAATTGATAATCCACCTTTTTTAATGTGTTAATTTTATAATCTGATAATGTGTTAATTATGAATTGTTAATTCGCTCTGTGTTCTGTCCTCTGTTTAATCGTATTCATAACTCATAATTCACAATTCATAACTATTAAAAACTATTAACATACTTATCATTCAACACCGTCCTATCCAGCACACCATCATCAACCCTTACGCCCTCTCTATCTATATTGATATTAACCTTACTACGCTCATACTTCGGAATAGAAATGTTATCAGCAACCGCCTTACCCAACTTATTATAATCAATGTTTAATTGAGCATTTAACACCGCCGTTTGTATCGCCTTATCATTAACAGTAGGAATAGGCACACCATAATCATTTAGAACATCAGGAGTTAATTTCTTACCGTGAGGAAAAACACTTGCACCATCAGGCAACCAAACAACCTCCGAACCTTGCTCACCCACAATAGCAAACTCCCCCTGTCCCCCTTTACGACCTTTCGCATATTTAGGCAACGGTTTACTTGCTACCGCCGCCGCTTGTGCAACGCCCAACGCAATAGTAGAAGCAGTCAATATACCAGCCATAACCCCAAAATCCATCTTTGGAACTTGTGCCCAAATACTCATAACAGCCTGTGCAGTACTAACAGCAATATTAAAAAGTGCCTGTTCCTTATCTAATCGTGCCTGTTTGCGTTTTAATTCCAACTTCTTTTTTGACAACATCTCATCACTTACAAGTTCTTTATCCGCATTTTTTAGTTTATCTTCCGCACTCATCTTTTCCCATTCCGACTGACTGATATAGTTTTGCTCTATACTTTCCATTTCAGCATTCAACTTCTCTTTCTTCATATCAAAACCAATATTTGTCAGTTCCGTAGCGGTATTAATAGCCGTATTCAAAATCTCTTTTTCTCGTTCCGACTTCGCTTTCAAATCATCAACCTCCAACTGATGACGTTGTTTAGTCAAATCAAACATCTTTTGCTCATAGCCGGCTTTATCAATAAGACCTTTTTTGTATTGTGTGTCTATCAATTTTGCTTCATTATCTAATGCCTTATATTTAAGTTGATGTAAAGTTCTTTCAGCCTTAATTTTCTCACTGATACTACTCTTATTACTCTCTAATACTTTTTGAGCCAAATACTCCTCATTTTCCAACGTTTTTTCAGTTTCAAACTCTTGCAAAGCCAAACGATTTTTGATTCCCTTTTCATTTATCTTCTCTAAATCCTCGTTTAGTTGAATATTGACAGCCTTTATCTTTTCCGCTTTTACTTCTTCTTTTTCGGTGGATTGTTCTATTTCTAATATTTTTTGCTCCGCAACAATACGCAAATACTCTTTCTGCAACTCAATATCCTCTTTATTGAGTGCCAACTGATTTTTCTTTTTAAGTACCAACAAAGCCTTTGCATTCTTCTCATCTATTTGGGCATACTTATCGTTTATTTTCTGTTGGTTCTGTTCATACTCTTTTACAAGCATTGCACGTAACTCTTTCTCACTTTCAGAATTTCCCTTTATTGTTGCAAGTTTGCCTTTATGTTCCAATTTCAACGTTTCCAACTCTTTTTCTTTACCCTCTTTCATCATTTCCACTAACAACATCTGTAAATCTTCCTCCGACTTTTTAATATCCTCTTGACGCTTCTTTTTATCCGCTAATCGCTTCTCATACGCCTGCTTACGCTTACTACTTATTTCTGCCAAATGTTTATCTTGCAAATCCTCTAACTCCTTTTGCTTTTCTTCGGTATCTTTCCCCTCTTTTTTCATAAGGGCAAGTTCACGCTTCCCATTAGCCAACTTCTGCTCATACATATCACGTCCTTGATTTTCGGCTCTCTCAATCGCTCGTTTATTAGCCTCTATCTCTTTACGTTCTTGCTCGTTTAAGTGTTTTTCGGTATTTCGTACCTCTTGTTTTTGATAACCTTTTTTATAATTATCAATTATACTAATACCATTCTTTATTTCAGCATACGCACCCTTAAAATCGCCTGTAATCACTTTCGTTAAGGCTTTTATAGGCATTGCGACATAATTAATTATAGCAGTACCTACACCCATTGCCATACTTTTGATTTTATCAAACATATCACCGACTTTCTTTCCTGTTGGCAAAAAACGATTAGCCACTTCCGTAACCTTTTCCCAATTGGTAACCAACCAAGCCAAAGCACTAACAATTAATCCTATACCAATACCTTTTAAAGCCAAACCAAATCCTTTTGTTGCAATGGTACTACTTTTTGTCGCTACTGTTTCAGCCTTAACGCTTTTTGTAAAAAATTTTTTGGCTTTGGTATATTTCTCTTGTACAGCAGTTCCATAAACAACCCTCAACGCACCGTCTTTATTCAAACTATCAGCCACCATTTGCACACCATTAAGGATTTGCAAAGTAGATTGAACCTTAAAAAACGCTTTTTGCAACTCCTCACTTTCGCCACCTAATAAAGCCATACTACTCGTTGCAACAGAAAAAGCACCTGCCAAACCTTGACCTGCACCCATTACAGCATCTAAATTTTTTGTATCGGAAGCCAAATATTTAACCCTTGCTTGTGTATTACTCATCTGGTCTTCCAATTTAGCAGTCTTAACAGCCAAACTCATAAAAGCCTTATCAGTGGGAGCAACGCCTTGCATTTCCAACTGAGCCATTTCTTCTTTCAGTAGGCGTAATTGAGTAGTTAATCTCGGAGTTGAAGTAGCACCTTTAACGGTAGTATCATTCACTTTGGAAAGTTTATCAGCAAACTGCTGAATACTGTTTTTAGTTTGCTTTAATTCACTTCTTAAAGCATTCGCATTGCGTTCACTTGCACTACGAACTTTCTCTATCGCTTCCTGTTGTTTCTGACGACCTTTAATGCTTTCTTTAATACTTATAACCTCTTTTGAGTAAACATCATTAATTTTACTCAACTCACTTTTTATCTCTTTCTCTCTATCACGCAACTTCTGTAATTCACCCTCTATCTGCGACAAATCACTTTCGCCCGTAAACTTTATAAAAACATTATCCCTCATCACTTTCAACTTTTAATTTTCAACTTCTCTTGTCTTCCTATTTCCGCATTCACTCTAAAAAGGAACTCATAAAACGTAATACCGCCATTGAAAGATATTACCGACTTCCAATTCTCAAAATTATCAATCATTTTTTGGATTTCAGCAAACGCAAACGCTCCCAATGGATTGCGTTCAGTTGTTCCATCAGTTGCGAATAAGTATCTAAATCTATATCCACATTCTCTAAAAACGGAAGTAGTTCCCTCAATGGCTTTTGAGAAAAAAAATCATTAATACCCTTATCTTTTTTCCACTTTGCAATCTTCTCTTCCGCCTTTGTTGTCTCATATTTCGCTGGATTTTCCGACCTATCAAAATAAACAACACTTGCCAACTTATACATCAATTCCGTATCAGCCACCATTTCCAAACGTTGTTTCAACTGTTCGTTAAGTTCATTCAATTTGAAAATATTTATCTCTTTGGATTGCAAAATTTCGCCAACCGCTTCCGTATGCAATTTCAAATACTCCCTTGTACACCGCATATCCAATTCGTGGTAAACCGATACCGCCATCAACCCACGCTCATAAGGCAAAGAAAAATAATCGGCAAACCGATAATAATCTACCCCACCACTCGTAAAAGCGTATTCAATAATATTTTCTGAATTAGGAAATAAACGCTTTACACGCCCATTCTTAAAACTCTCTATCTTTCTTTTAATCCAGCCCATTTTCTTTTAATATCTTTTCAAGTTCAACATCTTTCCCTTTCACAATACGTTTATAATGCTTACGAATTTCAAACCCTTTCCTATTCGGAAATAGAATAATCTCTACACCTGTATATTTCGCACTGTTAGACTTAAATGTTTGCCTAAACGTACCACCACACGAACAGCTGGATTTCAGCTTAAAGCCCTTACTTTCTATTAATTCTCTCATAGTCTTATTACTTCGTTCTATAAATTATAGCATTCCGATAATCCCAATCAAGATAACTTGGAATTTTCTTTTTAATCTTAACATCTTTCTTCCTTGCACTTCGCTTATCCCTCACAATAAACTTACGCCCATTCTGAATAACAAAATAACGCCTACCTGTTAGGTTGTGCATTTCATCAGCAGTTCTTATTGCCAAGTATCTTCTCACATAAAAAGCAATCCACCGTATCCATTTATAAGGATAAATAACCCAACAGAACAACACCAATATAATATACGACACCACCTTAATCATACTTCAAAATGAATTATTTTATCAACAATAGCATTAATACCTATCACAATAAGAACAGTCTTAAACATTTTTACATCATACCCATAAAGCAAAGGGTACAATAATAGCGTATAAATTCCTCCCATACACGTCAAACACCCATAAAGAGGTTTACCAAACCAATTACTCTGTCCTACTTTTTCAAGTATTTTTTCTACCTGAATACGCACCTTTTCAAACACCATTCCCTCACGCATACTTGAATAAATAGCCGTAACAATCAATGAAATCTCAATCGCTCTTAAAATCGTAATCATAGTTTTAATTTTATATTAGTTCATTTCAAAATCAACACAATCTTTGCAAAACCGATGTAAAAAGTACCGCAAAGCATCTAATAAATCCGCCTGTTGCTCTTCTTTTGCCCTTGTATCTTTCTTTATTTTATTATTACTATCAGCCTTTACATTCTTACAGTCAAAAATCAAATCCTTACAGTTCTCTTCGTCTATTGTAATAGGGTAATTCTCAAAAATAGAATTAACAAACATTCTACTACTCTCTAATCGTGGATTAGCACCGCTATATTTCATCTGCAATCGCCTTAATTCAAGAATATTTTTAATAATATCAAAGTTGTTCAAGTTGCTTACTGTTGTACGAGTAGCACCGCTTATATCCCCTGTTACAAGCATAAATGCACCCTTATACTTCTCTTTGATGTACTTACTCAACGCCTGAATAGTCCTATCCTGCATTTTAATACTCTCAACAAACCAAATCCGATTATCATACCGTTGAGACACCACACAAACGATAGGATTACGGTTAAAGTCAAAGCTCAAATAAAGGTCCTCTTTCTCATTCCATTTGGCTCTACCAACGTGAGCCTTTTCATTAAAAGCAAAAAGCCAACGCCCATCTGCACCGTCAAAGTCTGTCCAATCCCCCTCAATAAACTGCTTTTTATACCTTTCAGCCATTTTATTCCAACCTGCAAATTGGTCGTCTGTTACATACGGATTCTCACTTGGTAAGGCGTTCAAATAAAAAGTATCTTTCGGCAACTCCCCTTTCCTATACGGTTCATAAACCATATCCTTTACCCACGTCTGCGTAGGATTAAAAGTTTGAAATATCAAACCTCTCGGCATTTTCGGTATATACCAAGACCCTGTACGTTCAAGAGCCTTTTCCCAAACCTTATAACTCAACTCCTCCGACTGTTCCAAAAAGAAGCCATTCGTTTCTAACCCTAAAAAAGAGTTCAAAAATGGGTCTCTCTGAATATTTTCAGCAACAAAAAAGATTTTAGAACCATTGTAATATTCAAAATGATAATTTGACTTATTACGATAGGGCTTCCATTTCTTACTCCCTGCTATAATCTTCTCAAAACTCGGTATCGTTGTTTTTTCCAAACTTGGAAAATCTTTTCTTACAACGTGCCACCTACTATTTGGGAATACGTGGCAAAGCCTCGCTAAAATTCCCAACGTAACATACGTCTTTCCCCCACGAATAGCACCACCATAATTCAAAAACTTATAATCATTTAATCCGTGAGCCGATGCCATAGCAGTAATAAAATATTCCGCCTGTTTCGGATTTTTGGTCAAATCTATATTCGCTCTCTTTTCCACATCAAATTTCTATTTCTGTACCGTCAGGGAGCTTCATTGTTGCCACCTTCTCTTCTTCAATCTGCTTCTCTTCTTTATGTTGTGGTGGAAACCCTAAACCCTCAATTCGTGCCATACTATCAATTATTCTCAATGCTACACTCGCCCCCGTAGCACTATCTTTTTTCGATAAGTCCTTATAAAGTTTACGCCTAATCTCTAAATGAAATGCTTTTTTCTCCTCTATCTCTCTTTCGTTCTCTTTCTTAAATAATTCAAAAGCCTTTTTATAATACCTGTAAGATTGTCTTTCTGTTATTTTATAATTCTTTGAAAGTTGCTTGATTATATCAGATGTAGGATACCCACGCAATATCCATTCTTGAACATTACGAACACGCTTCTCAACCTCCGACTTCTCAATTTTCTTTCTTCCAACATTTGCCATTTCATAGCAACTTAATTACATCAATGTGTTTTTTTAGTTCGTATATATCGTGCTTTATTTTCATAACTTCCCCCTCCATCTGCTTCTTCCCCTCGTTGCTTTCCATTATAGGCGTATCAAGAGCCTCTAACGCAGCTATCTTAATATTTAACTGCCCTTCTAAATATTGAGTTATTTTTCCCCCTTTGTCCGACATACATATTAGTTATTAACAATTATCTTTAATTTACTGACGTATTTTGACATATCGCAAATATAATCTTTAAGAATTAAAGTTATTCTTTTTGATATATATTTATCACAAAAAACAGATTATTTTTTAAGATTTTCTTTTAGTATTTTTGGGAATGTCATCTTTGAATTTACGAAATGATGTAGTCTCATTTCTTTCCAACCCATTGGTTTAACTTTAACTCCTGCTGGGTGTGCTATTACGGAATAAAAGGATTTTACATAAGTGCCAACACGCTTGTAAATGTCCGTCATTCCATTATCATTTTTCTGTGTCTGTTGTTGGTTTAGTGCGACAAAATTCGTTTGACAAAAAACAAATCCTTTTTGCTGTAGATAAGTATAAACATTCACATCTTCATTTATCGTTCCCATAAACTTGAAAGACTTCTTAACAGAACATACAAAACTATTCATAGCCTTTCTTTTTATTTTAATGGCATTCAGCATATTATTTTCTTTACCTCCGATAAAATCCCCCCTTTGAGACATTGATATGGTTTTGATGTTGTCCGAGCATTCTAAAAACTCAACCATTGAATTAAAGATTACATCTAAATTCTTAATACTTCTTTGTTCTACCTGCATTTGCTTATTAAATGTATAAGAAAAAGCATTATAATCATCGTCTAACTCTATGAAATGTGTATAACCTAAATCTCTTGCAATATCAAAACAAACATTACGAGCATATAAGATAACTTTGTAATTGCCGAAATTATCCATTTTGTCTATATTGTTTCCAACCTCTTCTTTGTTAAAAATAACGACTTCTTTTCCATACAGTTTTTTGTATTTATCAAGTTGTGTATCTGTATCATCTACAAGAATACGAATATCCCCTGTATATCCACATTTTTTAAGAGTCTTGTAAGTTTCAACATTATTTGCTCTTCCGTGTGATAATATAAATGCGACAAACTTTATATCTTCTTTGTTGTTCATACGTCTAAATTAAGCTGATTTTCCATTTTTTCAATCATTTTTACATATCCCATTTCAATAGCCTTATTAAAGTCAATTATAACAAGAGCAGAATCTTCCATAAGTTCTTGTATTATTTTATCTGCGTGAGCATAATATTCTACTATATTTTCAAAATTAAAAGCAGTGTGTCGGTATGCTGAAAATGTTAGAAAATTCTTAATATCTTCGGGGAGTTCTTTTTCGTTAATCTTCTTTAATAGTTCTTGTACTTTGTCGGTGTTGAAGAGTTCGTTAATTTTTGGGCATTTTCCTGTAGGCTTATATATTGGTGTCTCGACTACCCTTGAATAATTTTCTGCCTCTTTTTTAAAATCACTATCTATACCAATATCAGGTATTTTTATATTTATATCTTCAAAGTCCTCAATTTCAACATCCTCAATATTCAGCCATTCAGTCAGAACCTCACTATCAAAAGGATTGTGTTTTTGGTTAAAGACTTCAACAAGAATAGAAACAGCCTCTTGTCTGTCTTTGGCTTTTATTTGGTAGGCTTTTAATGTTTTGGGCACATCGTGTCCCTGCTCAAACAATTCCTTTAATACGTTTTTTCTTGTGTGTCCGTCAATACAGTAATGAATATCATTGTTAGTCCAAACGGCAAAAGGAACTACAAACCCATTCTTTAACAACGATTGTTTTAATGCCTCTTTGTTGTTATCAATCTTTACGTCATCAGGTTGCAATGGCTCTATTTTTCGCCAATCAACATTAATAAGGTTACCTATTCTATTGTCCATAATTACAGAATTTTAACTCTCACAAAGATAACCTATTACATAGATAATATAAAGGAAAAAACCTACAAGTTTTTAACGCTATTTTAATAAAAAACCACACTCTCAAAGCGTGGTTCTTGTTTTGTTCTAAAAGTTTTCAAAAGAAAGAGTTTTTTATTTTATTTAATATCTTTTTTATTTCTTGATATTGCTTGTTTAACTTCCTGTCGGTTTCAATATAACCTCTATACACCTTAATATAGTGATATTGCATAAGCCGACCTCTATTTATTGTTAAAATAGCGACTTCGTTTTTTATTCCATAATTGGAACAAGTTACACAGAATAAACCTCTTGCTTTTGCAAGATTTTCTTTTCTACACTTCCCTTTTAGTTCTTCCTTGGTTGTTCCTGTAACGTCAGCAACAACGCTCAAAATCATTTCTGCTAAATATTTTTCCTTTTTCATACTATTTTAGTGTGCTTTGGATAAAGTTCTATCTCTTTTTCATTTCCTATTTGTTGTAAATAATAAGTTTATAATCATAATCAAACCTAATAC
>PDWI01005902.1_pt1 | contig 15585 bp, 12 predicted proteins | sample 1430891 | NCBI WGS metagenome assembly PDWI01 (sample SAMN01162508, study PRJNA174530) | Oral metagenome, whole genome shotgun sequencing project. | biome: Marine environment; feature: Marine mammal; material: Swab sample of the gingival sulcus; isolation source: swab sample of gingival sulcus... | reverse complement strand
CTATTGTTTTATCCCATTTTTCTATTTATTTTAACGACAGATTTCAAGATTTTTAATCAATAAAAATTCCATTTACACAAATTATTTTTCAGTCTCTTCTCTAAGTATATTTTTCTATCAAGATTTCCCCAAAAATTAATAGACATATTATTTTCAATAGCAATCCTTCTAAAATCTGAAGAAGAATGCGGATATAATTTCGTAATTATTTCACTTTTCTTATTTGTTAATTTATCTTTTTTCTCAATAATGAAATCTATATAACCATTACGAATTTTATAAAGTCTTCTAATCAATAATGATTGATTTTCAAATTCATTTAAAATGTGTAGACCTGAATTAGGTAATGTAGCATAATTTATTGTTTGAAATATGATTAGACCATCATTAGACAAATTATTCTTTAATTTTTTTATTAAAGTATCTAACTCTATGGAAGAAATATTAGCAATAGTATTTCCCAAAGAAACAATTAAATCATATTCTTTGTTGAGATGTAAATTGTTCAAATTTGAATAAATAAAATCTGCATCAACATTGTGGACTTTAGTATTTAGCTTTGCTTTATTAATCATTTTTTGTGAATGATCTACTGCATCAACTTTTAACCCATTTTTTGTAAGAGCAATAGAATCGGCTCCACTACCACATCCTAAATCAAGAGCAGTTTTAAATTCTGGCTTAATAAAATGTTTTAATGCTTTAACTTTATTTGCCAGAGATTTATCAAAGTTTATCATCTCATCATAATCAGAAGCTAAATTATTGTAAAAATCTGAATTTTTCATTTTATAATCTAGGAGTAAGAAATAGTTATTAATTTGAGGCTGTTAAAACGAAAATAATAAACAGTAAACTTTTTGTAATAAATAACTTACACAACAAAAAATTGCGATTACTAAATACCTCTTTAATAAATAACTGATTATTCTTCTATTTATGTTTTATAAAAGTATGTACTTCATTATTAGATTTTGTTATGGAAAAAGTATCAAATCCTTTTTCTTTTACAATATCAATTAAAGGTCCGGGTAAAAAAGGGGTAATTAATAAATATAGTTCATTATCTTCTAGTGTTAAAATTTCTTTACTTACTTTTCCAATTGGGTGTCCTCCATTTTCTAAATCAACTCTGGCATCGTATTCTATTTTAATGTTTTCTTCAATTACCCAATCTGGTTTTTTCGTTGATTTTGTCTGACTTTCTTCAACAACAATTATATTTTGGCCAACATTTGTTCTTAGGGTATTTATTAATTCAGCTAGAGTAATTTCGCCAATGTTGCTGGCTTGTCTTAGTGTTGTAACTTTAGCAATAGTATTTCTTAAAATAGGATTTTTTAATTTTTTAAAAGCAGGTACAATTTCAATTAGCTTTTCTTCTAATTCGGGGTATTGTTCTAATAATTCATATATTTTTATTTCTGGTGTAATTTGTATTTTTTCCATTATTCTTTTAGTTTATTTATTATTCTTCATTTTTAAGTTTTACTATTACAAAATAATTGTAAATTTATGAGTCATAAGAAAGTAATCGTTGTTCACCTTCAAGTTTATTTAGTTTTGTAATATCCTGCGAAACTTCAACAGTACCAATATATTCGTTTTCTTTATTACGAACTGCATAATAGGCAATATGAATAAATTTACCACCCATATTAATCCAGAATTCGGCTTTATCTTGCTTTCCTGTTTTAAAATCTGATACTATTTGATTTACAATATGAACACTTGAAGGTGGATGGCAATATTGAACTTCGCGACCAAGAATTGCTTTATTTCTTTCAAAAATTCTTTCTTTGCCTTGTGAAAAGTATCTAACTCTATCATTTTTATCAACAAAGGTTATATCTTGCGGAATGCTGTTTAGCATCGATTCAAGTTCTTCAACAGTAAAAGAGCCGGATGATAGTTTTATTTTTCCATTAGTTTCTATATTTTTTTCTTCTTCAAAGTTAACATCCGGTTTCCATTCAATTTCCGGTTCAATTAAACAAAATCCAATCTCGTCACTTTGTGTATAAATTTCATACCAGTCAAGTTCTGTTAAAGTATCCATACACATTGGAAAAAGGATTTGTTCCTCTTTATAAAACATATCTTCAATAGCTTTTATTGTAGGATGAAGCATTAATTCCCAGTATCCAATAACTTCTTCTTTTGTAACTTCGGGTGTTTCTCGTAATAATTGGGTAGATGATTTTAAAAATCCTCTAATTTCATCATGCTTACCCCACATTACCATTGGAGGTCCCGTAATTTCATTTTTTTCTAAATAAGGAAATACTAAATTTTCTTTTTTTACATAATGCTTTTCAATATCCATTAGATTATTAAAATGTTGATGCATTTCAGTTAAAATATCGTTACATATTTCATCTTCGTTTTTACTAAGTAATTTTCCGTAAGCATGTTGAATAGCATTAATTTCGGCTTGGATAGCTTCATTTTCTTTTATAAAAGTATCAACCGGATGCCCTGGAGGAATATCTTTTGCCATTGAAGTATCAATATTTCCTTTTAAGGCTTCTGTATGAACATCACAAAATTTTAATACTTCCTCTCTTTTTAATCCTTCTTGTATCAATTCTTCTTCCGCTTGTACAACTTCACCATAGGGAACACTTCCCATAAGCTCCATTAGTTCTTTTTTTACTTCATCTGCAGACTTATCTTTATGTAACGTTAAAATTAATTCTTTTAGTTTGTTTACTCTATTACGACTATTATTAATTAGTTCACTCATTTATTAGCCTTTTTCATTATTTTTTTAGTTTTTATTGGTATAAATTATTTAGATAATAATTATCATTTTTGCTGCATTAAATAAGACAAAATATTCTTCTTAAAATACCTAATTTTATTTCTTATACAAAGAGAATAATCTATATACTTTCTACATAAATTTGGGTAAATACCGTAAATTTTATAGATAATATACTTAAGGGGATCCAATCCTTTAACGATAAAATTTAATAAAGGGTAATAAAACCCGTAAAAATTATTCAACTTTTTCGTATATTCCGGTAGTTTTAGTAAAAATAATTGTAAATTAAAAAAACGAAGAGAATTTTAATGATTCAAGTTGGGCAATTGCTACTCTTGTCTAATAAAAGAGAGTAGAGGAAAGTCCGGACACCAAGGACAGAGTGCCGGGTAACACCCGGGGACTAGTTATGCAAATATTTAGTTACGGAAAGTGCCACAGAAAAAATACCGTCTGGCTATTGTCGGATAAGGGTGAAAAGGCAGGGTAAGAGCCTACCGCTTCTTTAGTAATAAAGAAGGTCTCTTTAAGAGAGTTCCGTTTAGGAATCAGGGCAAACCCCACTTGGTGCAAGGTTAAGCAGAAAGTTTTACTATCTAAAATTATTTAGTAATGGGATTGTTCTTCCATTTGCTTTCGGGTGAACCGCTTGAATTTCAGAGTAATTTGAAATCTAGATAAATAATTGCCGTCTTGTTTACAAGGTTACAAAATCCGGCTTATAGACTTGGATCATAATGATTTTCTTCTACCAAGAGATATATGGTAAAGAAAAAGTGGACACTTAAAGACCCACCGGAAAAAAGCAGTGTGCTTGCTTTAGCTGATAGTCTGAACATTTCCACAATATTGGCAGAATTACTCATTCAAAGAGGTGTAAAAAACTTCTTTGATGCAAAAAAATATTTTAGACCAAATTTGGAAGATGTTCACGATCCGTATTTGATGTCTGATATGGATAAAGCAGCATCTAGAGTAATAGAAGCAATCACTAATAACGAAAAAATATATGTTTATGGTGATTATGATGTTGATGGGACCTGTTCTGCATCATTAATGTATCAGTTTTTAAAAGAATTAGATGCTAATGTTGATTTTTATATACCCAAAAGATTAACTGAAGGATATGGGCTTTCTATTGCAGGTATTGATCAAATTAAAAGTGATAGTGTAGATCTTATAATATCTGTTGACTGTGGAATAACTGCAGTTGAAGAAATTGAATATGCCAATACATTTGGAATTGATACCATTATTTGTGATCATCACCAACCAAAAGAAGAATTACCTAAAGCTTATGCAATTTTAGATCCTCTTAAGCCTGGATGTGAATATCCATTTAAATTCCTTTCGGGTGCAGGTGTTGCATTTAAACTAGCAAGAGCTGTTGCAGATCGTTTTGGTAAAAAAGATATGGTGTTTAAGTATCTTGATTTAGTTGCATTAGCCGGAGCTGCTGATATTGTTCCATTAGTTGATGAAAATAGAATTCTTGTTAAAGCGGGTATTGAACAAATTAATAGTAATCCAAGACCTGGAATAAAAGCATTAATTAAAATTGCCAGAATGGAACCAGGTAATCTTTCAGCAGGACAAATTGTTTTTACAATTGCACCAAGAATTAACGCTGTTGGAAGATTAGGGGATGCTAGTAGAGCTGTTGATCTTTTTAATACAGAAAATTATAAAGAAGCAGAAAAGTTTGCTAAAATTCTTGAATCAGAAAATCTAGAGAGAAGAAAAATTGATGAAGTAACTTTTTCTCATGCGTTAGATATGGTTAAAAGTATTGAAGACTTTGATAACGAACTTGGTATTGTTTTGCATCATAATGATTGGCATCCCGGAGTAGTTGGAATTGTTGCATCAAGATTAGTTGAAAAGTACTATCGTCCATCAATTATGTTAACTACTATTGATGGCGTTGCAAAAGGTTCTGCTAGAAGTATTCCCGGATTTAACATTTACGAAGCAATTGAAGAATGTGAAGATTTAATAATTCAATTTGGAGGACATAAAGCTGCTGCCGGATTGGAGCTAGAAGTAGATAAAGTTGGTGAATTTAGAGCACGATTTAATGAAATTTTAAAAACGAAAATGCAAGAAGGGGATATAATTCCCGAAATAAAAGTAGATTCCCAAATTTCTCTTTGTGAAATTACACCTAAATTTATCAGAATTTTAGATCAATTTGCTCCATTTGGTCCTGGAAATATGAGACCGGTTTTTATGGCTAAAGATGTAAGAGTAGTTACAACTCCAAGAATTGTTGGTATAAATCATTTTGTAGCTACATTTTGCCAGAATGGAGGAGATAAGGTTTATGATGCAATTGGTTTTAATTTAGGAAAATTTGTTTATGAAGTTGACAAAGACAATGATTTGGTAGATATTGTATTTACAATTGAAAAAGTTGTTAGAGATGGAAGAACATTTCCACAATTAAAAGTAAAAGATATAAGAGTAAAACATAAATAAAAATTGATTCAAGGAGATAAAAAATGTCGGGTCACTCAAAATGGTCTACCATTAAAAGAAAAAAAGCTGCGGCTGATCAAAAGAGAGGGAAAATATTTACTAAGCTTATTAAAGAAATTACAGTTGCAGCAAGGCAAGGTGGTGGAGATATAGATGGTAACCCAAGATTAAGGTTAGCCGTTGATAATGCTAAATCGGCAAATATGCCAATGGATAATATTGAAAGAGCAATAAAAAAAGCAACCGGTGAAGTTGAAGGTGCACAATATCTTGAGCTTACTTACGAAGGTTATGGTCCCGGTGGAGTAGCAATTTTAATTGAAAGTGTTACTGATAATAAAAATAGAACAGTTGCTGAAGTAAGACACGCTCTTACAAAACATGGTGGCAGCTTAGGTGAAAATGGTTCAGTTGCTTGGATGTTTGATCGAAAAGGTGTTATTACAATGCCTGTACAAGGTAAAACTGAAGATGATATTATGGAATTGGTTTTAGATGCCGGAGCAGAAGATATTCAAAGTGAAGAAGATTTTTTTGAAATTACAACTGCAGTAGAAGATTTTGAAACTGTGCGTAAAACAATTGTTGAAGCTGGCTTGGAAATCGATAACGCTTCGTTACAATGGCTTGCAAAAAATACTGTAGAAGTAGGTGGTGAAACGGCTGAAAAATTAATGAAAATGATTGATATGATTGAAGATAACGATGATGTACAAAATCTTTACACTAATGCTGATTTTACCGAATAATTAATCAGTCTGGATTTTAAATGATAATTTTTGGAGTTGATCCCGGAACCATGCTAACTGGTTTCGGGTTAATTGAATCTCAAGGAAATAAAATTACTTATATAGATTCCGGAATTATTAAAACAAATCCCAAGGATGATCTTTCCTCTAAATTACATAAAATTTTTGTTTCATTGGATTTACAAGTAAAAAAATATAAACCAGATGTGTTTTGTATAGAAACAGCATTTTACGGGAAGAATGTTCAATCTGCATTAAAAATTGGTTATGTCCGTGGAGTTGCAATGTTGGCGGCTTCATTAAATAACATTTTATGTGTTGAGTATTCACCGAGAGAAATAAAAAAAGCTGTAGTAGGAAAAGGTTCCGCTTCAAAAGAGCAAGTTCAATATATGATTAAGAATTTGCTAAATTTAGAAAAAGATAAAATAAAGTTTGATGAATCTGATGCTCTTGCTGCTACTATTTGTCATTCTGTAAAAATTAATTCATTTAGCTCAACTAAGAATAGTTGGAAATCATTTATACAGGATAATCCAGATAGAGTAGTTGAATAAAAAGTATAAACATAAAAAATTAAAGATATCTATATAAGTTTATTATGATTAATTAAGGTATAAATTGTATTATGATTGGACATATAACCGGTAAAATTATTTACAAAAAACCCACACAATCGTTAATTGATGTAAATGGAATAGGTTACATAGTTAATACATCAATAAATACTTTTGAAAAATTAGGTGAAGAAGGAGAACAAGTTTCTTTATTTACATACTTGGCAGTTAAAGAAGATTCTTTAACTCTTTACGGTTTTTATTCTATTAATGAAAAAGAATTGTTCGAAATATTAATAAGTATTAATGGTGTTGGACCAAAACTTGCACAAGGAGTTCTTTCTGGAATTGGTGCTGACGAATTTAAAGATGCTATTGTTACAGGCAATGTTTCTCGCCTTGTTGCAATTCCCGGAGTAGGAAAGAAAACAGCCGAAAGAATGATGATTGAGTTGCGTGATAAAATAGACAAAGTATCCGTGCCCGATTCTTCATTACCTTCCGGCTCATTTACCGTAAAAGATGATGCGGTTGCGGCTTTAATTGGTTTGGGGTATAATCAAAAAGTTGCTGATAAATCTATAAGAACTTTACTAGAAAAGAATCCTACATATACTTTAGAAGAATTAATAAAAGAATCATTAAAATCACTTAATAAATAGATTCTAAATAAAAATACATGTACATAGCAATTTTCTTGCGATAATAGATCGGAAATAAGTAATTATTAATATATTTTAATACTAAAGTAATATTTGAAAAATATGTTTAAATATGGTATATTTATAGTTACAAATTTATGAGAGTACTTAAATATTATATATCATATAGAGAGAATATACTAAGCTACGGCAAAACTCTAAAAAAACTAAGATTAAAACAAAATGCACTTCCAAATATCGGGGTGCATTTTTTTATGTATGATTGCAGAAAAAATAATTAATTTAATTGAAGATTGGGCTCCACCTGGAGCAGCTTGGAAGGGAGACAACGTTGGGTTGCAAGTTGGCTCTCCAAGGAAAGGGGTTTCTAACATTTTTCTTTGTTTAGAACTTACGCAGAAATCCTTAAATGAAGCTATTAAGAAAAATGTCGATTTTATTTTTACTCACCATCCATTTATCTTTAAGCCAATTAAATCATTAAACACAAATTCTGATTCTAAAGCTAAAATAATTGAACAGCTTATTAAAAATGATATAACTCTTTATTCTGCACATACGAATTTAGATTTTACTAAAGAAGGTGTGAGTTTTCAGTTGGCAAAAACATTGAGACTGGAAAATCAAAGATTTTTAGTTAATGAAGAATCAAATCAATATAAAATATCTGTGTTCGTTCCTCAAGAGAATGTTGAGGATGTTTCATCTGAAATGTTTAGAGCCGGAGCTGGAATTATTGGTGAATATGAAAATTGTAGTTATCAATCTTTAGGAAAGGGAACTTTTAAGGGATCAGCAAAGTCAAATCCAACAGTAGGAAAAAAGAATAATTTTGAGGTTGTAAATGAAATAAGATTAGAAATGTTAGTTGATTCTTGGAAGTTAAATAAGGTTATTACGGCTTTAAAAAAATCACATCCTTACGAAGAACCAGCTTTTGATATATTTTCTGTAAAAAATAATAATGTTAATTTTGGTTTTGGTGTAATTGGTGAATTAAAGACCAAATTTTCTACTCAAGAGTTTTTAACTCATGTATGTACATCATTAAAAACACCTACTGTTCGTTACACAAAAGGTAAAAGTACAAAAATAAAAACCGTTGCTGTTTGTGGTGGTAGTGGTTCAGAGCTTGTTGAGGATGCCATTGCAAAAGGAGCTGATGCTTTTGTAACTGCTGATATTAAATATCACCCATTTCAAGATGCGGAAAATAGAATTTTATTTATTGATGCCGGACATTATGAGACTGAAATTTTGATACTTGATGTTGTAAAAACAAAGCTTGAAGAATATGCAAATAAATCTGGTGAACCTATAAAAATATTTAAATATTCAGGTTCAACCAATCCAATAAAATATTTTAATAAATAAGGAGTAATATAAATTGATTAACAGATTATCTACATTATTTGAACTACAGTTAATTGATGACGAATTAGATACACTCCAAGAACTAAGGGGAGATTTACCAGTAGAGGTAAATAATCTAAATTCACAAATTGAAAGTATTAAAGAAACTATAAATGAAAAGGAGAATGAAAAAGAGGAAGCGTTAGAAACAATGAAGGTCAATGAAAGTGAAATTGAACACCTTACTTCCAGCTTAACTAAATTTAAATCTCAATTATATCAGGTACGAAATAACAAAGAGTATGATGCTTTAACTAAAGAGATTGATCATTCCGAAGAAAAAGTAAGAGTATTTCAAGAAGAGATAAAAGAATTAGAAAATAGAGTGCAAACGCTAAAACTTGAAATTGAAAAAATTAGTCCACAATTAAATGAACTAACAGATGAAGTGGCAGTTAAAGAAGAAGAACTTAAGCAAATTATTAAGGCAAACGAAAGAGAAGAAGTTAAACTTAACGAAACAAGAGAAACTGTTGCAGAAAAAGTAAGAAAATCTGATTATAATACTTATACTAGAATTAGAAAAGCGTTAAGCGGAAAAGCAGTTGTTACAATTTCTCGTGGTGCTTGTACAGGTTGCCATAATGTTGTGCCTCCTCAAAGACAAATTGAAATAAGAAATAGTAAAAGATTATTTACCTGCGAATCTTGTGGGCGTTTACTTATTTCACCTAATGTTGCTGCAGAAGTAAAAAAAGGTTAAGACTATTAATTTTTATAACTCCAACCAAATTGTATATTGTAGTTGGTTGGAGTTCATATTTTAAATATTCTTTATTTATTTTGCGTCAACCCAATTCCCATCTTCTTTAATCAAGTCAATCAGTCCATTAACCGCTTTATCTGAAGGAACATTTTTTCTTATAACTTCCTGTCCGCGATAAAGAGTTATTTTTCCAACTCCAGAACCCACATAACCATAATCGGCATCTGCCATTTCTCCGGGCCCATTTACTATGCAACCCATAATGCCAATTTTAACTCCTTTAAGGTGTCCGGTTTTTTCTCTTATTTTATTTGTTACTTCAACAAGATCGAAAAGAGTTCTTCCGCAAGAAGGGCATGCGATATATTCTGTTTTTGAAATTCTAACTCGTGTTGCTTGTAGAATACCAAAAAGTAATCTGTTTATTTCTTTATGATGAATATTTGGATTTGATAACCAAACTCCATCTCCAAATCCATCAATAAATAATCCGCCAAAATCAGTAGAGGCAATTAATTGTAAATTTTCAAAATTATTAGTTGAATAACTTTGTTTTATAATAACCGGATTTTGAAAACCATTGTTATTCAGTTCAATAAAAGCTCTTCTTTGTTCAGCATAAGCATGTGAGTTATCCGTTATTAAAACAAATGTAACTGTGGAATCATTTTTTAATTTATTAAATGAATTATCAAAAGTATCTTTTATATCAATAATTACAAAGTTTAATTTAGTGCTTTTATTATTGGATTCTAAATATTCTTTATAAGAAAAAATAGGATGAATTTTATGATTATTATTTTTCCAAACAGAATTATTTTGAATTGCATCAAGGTTTTCAGGTAGATTTATATTAATTTCTTTATCACCAATATAAATATAATCCGGTGCCTGATCTCCAATATTCCATTTATCTAAATCAGGTAAATATGTTAATCCAAGTTCTTCTAAAGTTGTTAAAGACAAATTGTAGTTAGATAAATCGGCAATTACTCTAGGACTGTTTTTACCACCAAAATTTTTAATTGGAGTAGAAGGAAATTTTAAATAACTAAATGGATCATAAGGCAATGATGATATTGCGGGAATATCTTTATGATTATTTCGATTAGAATATCTATTAGCTAATGCAATTGCAACTGGAGCTTCATTTTCAGGTTCTTCAGTTAGAGAAACTCTAATTGTATCGCCAAGTCCGTCTTCTAATAAAGTTCCAATACCAACTGCAGATTTTACTCTTCCATCTTCTCCATCGCCGGCTTCTGTAACTCCAAGATGAAGGGGGTAATTCATATTTTCTCGTAACATATGTTGAACGAGCAATCTATAAGCTTGAACCATTACTTGAGTGTTACTGGCTTTCATTGAAAGAACAATATCGTGGTAATTCAAGTCTTGGCAAATTCGTAAAAATTCCATTGCCGATTCAACCATTCCAAGTGGAGTATCTCCGTATCTGCTCATTATTCTATCGGAAAGAGAACCATGATTAGTACCGATACGCATTGCTGTTCCATACTCTTTACATATCTTTACTAATGGAGAAAATTTTTCATAGATTTTTTCAATTTCTTCAACGTATTCTTGATCGGTATAATCGATTTGTTCAAACTTCTTTTTATCAACATAGTTACCGGGATTTATTCTTACTTTTTCAATAATTCGTGCAGCTTCTTCTGCAGCTTTTGGAGTAAAGTGAATATCTGCAATTAGCGGAACGTTATACCCTCTTCTTCTTAGTTCATCTTTAATATTTTTAAGATTTGAAGCTTCTTTTAAGTTCGGTGCAGTAATTCTAACATACTCACAACCGGCTTTAACCATTCTAATTGTTTGTTCAACGGTTGCATTCGTATCCATAGTAAAAGTTGTAGTCATGGATTGAATTCTTATCGGATTATTTCCGCCAAGTGGAATATCACCAATTTTTACTTCGCGAGTTTTAAATCTGCTATATTTTGTTAAGCTGTTACAATAATTATTTTTATTCATTTACTTTACTTTTAAAATTTGATAACCTAATATATGAAATAGAGTTGGAAGGATGAATCTTCATTTTCAGTTAATAAAAATAGTTGAAAATTTATAATATTTGTAAAAGATAGGCATTGCTAAATATAGATAGCAAAAATGAGGCGAGTCAAAATGCTATTAAAATAGCAAAAATATTGTTACTATTATTCCATATGGCTAAGTGGAATAAGAAATTATCTATATTAAATTAGCAATGCCTATTTTTTTACTTCTTTTTTAACAAAGGAATTCCAATACAATCACTTGGTTGTGTAACACCAATAAAATTAGCAATGGTTGCTGCAATATCAACTATATAAACTTGCTCATTCTTTGTTTCTGCTGGAATATCTTTTCCATAAAATAATAATGGAATATGATTGTCATATTCGTGTTGAGAACCATGTTGTGAACCATATTTTTTAGGCCAATGCAAATAATTGGCTTTTAGTGAATACAAAATATCACCGGATCTTTTTTGGTTAAATCCATTCAAAATGTAATTTCTGGATTCTCTTAAAGCTGAAAGAGATTCCAGTTCTGTTCGTGTAAATACTCTTTCAATTTCGTCTACTTGAAATAGAAGATATTCTTTTATCTTTTTTTCTACGTTTTCTTTTGTTAAACCAAGTTTTTCTATTTCTTGATAATCTAAATATAGATTCCCTGAATATCTGGTTTTAATAATTTTCTTAGAATTATATTCTTTGCTTAAAAAATCAATTAAATTATTAAAAAATGGTGTACTCTCTAAAACTTTTGCATCAAAATTCATATCTAATAAATGTTGTGTATTATCCATTACACCATGATCGGCAGTTAAGAATAATATATATTCATTCTCTCCAACATGTTTATCTAAAAAGTTTATTAGTTCGGCAAGTTGTAAATCTAGCCTTAAATAATTGTCTTTCACTTCATAGGAATGTGGTCCGTAATCATGCCCAATTTTATCAGGAGTTGAAAAGCTAATTGCTAAATGATCAATATATTTATCTTTGCCAAGTTCTTCATTTATTATTGCTTCTTTTGCAAGATCAACTAAAATTTGATTCCCATCAGGAGTGTGAGTTAATCTATTAAAAAGTTTTTCTTGGGGTACATTTTTATAAGTATGTGGAAATGATGTTTTGTTTTCATAAAAAACGTCTGTTTCATATGGTGAATTGTCATTTGGCAAATCAGAATAAACCTCTTTGCTTCTTAATAAGTTCCAATCTTTTTCTAAGTATTTATTTATAATTCCTGAATTATTGTATTTACTAACCCATTTAGGTAATTCTTTATAATAATAAAATGATGAAATAAATTTTCCGGTTTTATCATCAAACCAAAAAGCCCCATTTGCTCCTTTACCTGCCGGAAGAAGTGCGCCTCTATCTTTTACAGAAATACTGAAGACTTTTGACTTACCATAATTGTTTAGTCTAATTTGATCTCCAATTGTTGTACTAATTAATTGTTCGGGTGATTGATAATAACTTATTCCATTAATAACTGAATCACATTTGGGACTAGGAGCTGTGCATGCGTTTATATATTCGGTAGTATTTCTGTCTTTCCAATCATTTGAAATTATTCCGTGAAAGTATGGTATAGTTCCTGTATAAACAGAAGCATGACCAGCGGCAGTAACTGTTTGAATATAATTAATTGTACAATTTGTAAAGTTCGTTCCTTTGTGCAATAATTTTCTAAATCCACCGTTTTCATCAAAGTCATCATAAAATCTTTCCAGATAATCAAAACGCATTTGATCAACAACTATACCCACAACTAGTTTGGGTTTTGTATTGTTTTGTGCAAATATGGAAATTGTAAAAAGAGCAATCGAAATTAAATATTGAAAAATCTTCATTTTAAATTCTCGTTATATAATATTAATAAAATTGTAATGTACAAAACTAACAGGTTTTTAAAGAGTTTAATAAACAAATATTGAAAAAATGTTTTAAATATCTGCAAAACAATTTATAATATTTGGTGTGTTTAACCTAAATTAAACTAATTAGTTTTTCTCCAAATCTTAAAAATTAAGATTTGGAATGCCAAATGGTTATAAAGATATTAAGGTTTTAAAGTTATTTACAGTTCCCAAATAATGCAATATGTTTCTATAATTGAGAAAATACGATTATGAGGTATGGACTAAATTTAAATCGGAAAAATTATAATATTTGTTTATGACAAGAATATGCTTAAAACTAACTTTTTTATTAAATAATTCGATTATTAACTGATAGGCATATAAATTGATAATTATTATGAAATATCAAAAAATCTTAATATTAGTAGGATTTGTACAAAATTAATGATTGGAAGTATGTTAAAAAAGCGGTAATTTTGAGTTTCCACAAAAGTTCTACTTCATCACTGATATTATTCCTAAAAACAATTATAAAATATAAAATAGAAGGAAATAAATTATGCCATTAAAGACGATGACAGCTGAAGAAGCTGCGGGATTATTCCAAAATGGAGATGTTGTTGCTTGTTCCGGATTTACACCTGCCGGAGCGCCTAAAGCGGTTCCTACTGCAATTGCAGAAAGAGCTATAGAAGAACATAAACTTGCGAGAAATTTTAAAATCGGTTTAATAACGGGTGCATCAACAGGAGATTCTTTAGATGGAGCTTTAGCTAGAGCTGAAGCAATTGCTTGGAGAACTCCATATCAATCAAATCCGCATTTAAGAAAATTAATTAATTCAGGAAAAGCTGAATTTTTTGATAGTCATTTATCGGTAGTTGCTCAAAATATTAGATATGGCTTTTTAGGTAAAATTGATACTGCTGTAATTGAAGCAGCTGATGTAACTGAAAAAGGTGAAATTGTACTAACTACATCAGTTGGTGTTTCTCCATCAATAGTAAACGCTGCTGATAAAGTAATAATTGAATTAAATAAACTACATCCTAAATCATTGAAAGGAATTCACGACATTTATGAACCTGCTGATCCCCCTAATAGGAGAGAAATCCCTGTTTATTCAGCTTCAGATAAAGTTGGTTCGGAAGTTTTAAAAGTTGATCCGGCAAAAATTGCTGGTGTTGTAGAAACCGAATTTCCTGATGAAGTTGGTGCTTTTAAGGAAGTTGATGATGTAACAAAAAGTATTGGTCAAAATGTAGCCGATTTTCTTGCTTGTGAAATTAAAAACAATAGAATTCCCAAATCATTTTTACCTCTTCAATCTGGTGTTGGTAATATTGCAAATGCCGTTTTAAGTGCTTTAGGTGAACATCCCAATATTCCGAAATTTGAAATGTATACCGAAGTTATTCAAGATGCTGTTATAAAAATGATGTTAGAAGGTGGTGTTACTTTTGCTAGTGGTTGTTCTTTAACAATTACACCAGAAATGTTAGAAACAGTTTATCAAGATTTAGATTTCTTTAAAAAACATATTATTTTAAGACCGCAAGAAATTTCAAATCATCCGGAAGTTGCAAGAAGATTGGGAATCATTTCTATTAATACTGCATTGGAAGTTGATTTATTTGGTCATATTAATAGTACACAAGTTCTTGGAAGTAAAATTATGAATGGAATTGGTGGTTCTGGTGATTTTACTAGAAATGCATATATTTCAATATTCACTTGTCCATCAACTGCAAAAAATGGTTTAATTAGTGCAATTGTTCCAATGGCTTCTCATATTGATCATAATGAACATTCAGTTCAGGTAATTGTAACTGAGCAAGGTGTAGCTGATTTAAGATCAAAATCGCCAAAAGAAAAAATGAAAGCTATTATTAATAATTGTGCTCACCCAGATTATAAAGAACAATTATGGGATTATATTAAGCTTTCAGGAGATGCTCATACACCAACTACTTTAATTGCTTCATTTGGAATGCATGAACAATTTAGAACAACCGGTGATATGAGAAATGTAGACTGGACACAGTTTATAAGAAAAAAATAAGATTTAATGTTTGATAATGAATTACAGATTCTCGGATATTATTTCCGGGGATCTGTAATATTTATTATCCCTTCATTTTAGATAAACATAACCAATCCGTTAAACTTGTTTTTTATTATCCATTAAATAGATTTATAATCAAAGATACAGTCTGTAATTTTTTTTTTTCGTAATAAATTAAATGACAAAGCGGACTTGTACCATTTTGTGGGCTTTTCTGTAGCACAGACTTTCCAGTCTGTGTAAAAGATTGAGGTTGCAAACTTGTTCTTCAGTCTCTTTTTCTAAAATTAAAAATTTAATAATTATTT
>PDWI01005901.1_pt1 | contig 15586 bp, 11 predicted proteins | sample 1430891 | NCBI WGS metagenome assembly PDWI01 (sample SAMN01162508, study PRJNA174530) | Oral metagenome, whole genome shotgun sequencing project. | biome: Marine environment; feature: Marine mammal; material: Swab sample of the gingival sulcus; isolation source: swab sample of gingival sulcus... | reverse complement strand
TAATATTCACATCACCGGTGAGTTGATCACTCCTATCGCTATGGAAGTCGGTCTTCGTTTTGCGATCCGTGAAGGTGGTCGTACAGTAGGCGCTGGCGTTATCAGCGAAATTATCGAATAAGTTTTTTCTCCCGGATAGGGGGATCAAGCTACATTAAGTGATACAGCCGGGCTTTGTCCCGGCTGTATCACTCTATTAGGGCGTATCATGAGAGATATTATTACGTTGGCTTGCCAGGAATGTAAGCGGCGCAACTATACCACCACAAAGAACAAGCGAACCATTCCTCATAAGCTTGAGCTCAAGAAGTATTGTCGCTTTTGCAAGACTCATACTCCTCATAAGGAAACAAAATAAAGTGTAGGCCAGTAGCTCTAATTGGTAGAGCACCGGACTCCAAATCCGGGGGCTGGGGGTTCGAGTCCCTCCTGGCCTGCCATTTTTATTTTGCAAATTACAAGTCACTGAAATTACGATAATGGCAACAAAGAAAAAAAGCCGGAGTGCTAAAAGTAAATCTCTTGTGAAAAAAGAGGTTGCTAAGCCAGAGAGTAAGGCTGGTTTTACTCCGTCTGGAATCAGAATATTTATTCAGGAAGTTCAGGCTGAATTTAATAAAGTCGTTTGGCCGCAGAAAAAAGTCACTATGGGGCTTACTGGACTTGTTATTCTGCTTGTTGTTCTTATTTCGCTGTATCTTGGAGCGGTTGATCTGCTTCTTGGTAAGTTTGTCACCTTTCTTCTTAATAACTAGATCAGTTTTGTAATTTTATGGCAAAGCACTGGTACATAGTCCATACGCATACGGGATTTGAGAACAAGGTCAAAGCTACCTTGGAAGAACGGATCAAAAACGCTGGACAAGGAGAGTTGTTCGGGGATGTGCTTGTGCCAACCGAACAGGTGGTGGAGATGGTCAAAGGGGCCAGGAAAACCTCTGAGCGTAAGTTCTTTCCGGGGTATATTCTGGTCAATATGGAAATGAACGAACACAGCTGGCACACCGTAACGGATACACCAAGAGTTACTGGTTTTGTCGGTGTTAATGCCAACCAGGCTGTTGCTGGCGAAGAACTCTTCAAGCGTATACCTTCTTTAACTGATAAAGAGGCTATGCAGATTATCGGACGTATTGAAGAGGGTGCCAGCAAGCCTAAGCCTAAAGTGGTATTTGCTGAAGGTGATACGGTTCGTGTTATTGATGGGCCGTTTGCCAATTTTCAAGGGGTTATTGAAGAGGTTTATCCAGATAAGGGTCGGGTTAAGGTTATGGTATCTATCTTTGGGCGTTCCACCCCCGTTGAACTTGAATACATTCAGGTCAGCAATACATAGATAGGTTAGAGTAGAGTGTAGGAGTTTACAATGGCAAAAAAAATACAATCATATATTAAGCTGCAGATACCAGCAGGGAAGGCGAATCCATCACCCCCAGTTGGTCCTGCTTTGGGTCAGCATGGTGTAAATATCATGGATTTTTGCAAGGCGTTTAATGCAAAGACCCAAAGTGCCGGTGACACCATTATCCCCGTTGTAATCACAGTATACAACGATCGATCTTTTAGTTTTATTACCAAAACTCCACCTGCATCAGTTTTATTGTTAAAAGCGGCTGGACTTGATAAAGGATCAAGCAATCCTAAGCGTGAGCGTGTGGCTGAATTGACACGTGATCAAATTAAGGAAATTGCTGAAATAAAAATGCCTGATTTAAATGCATTTACCATTGATCAGGCCATTCGTATTGTTGAGGGTACCGCGAGAAGTTGCGGAATTACAGTTGTAGCATAAGCTGCAACTGGTTCGTTTACCTGCACCACTCACCAGGTGTCAGGGAGAATTTAGCTAGGTGGATACAATGCCAAAACGCGGAAAAAAATATAAAAATAGTCTCGAAGGTCGCGATAGCCTCAAGCTCTACGATGTAGACGAAGCACTTGACCTCATGTTGAAAGCCAAATTTGCTCGATTTGACGAGTCCGTTGATATTGCAGTGCGGTTAGGGGTGGATCCTCGTCACGCTGATCAAATGGTTCGCTCTAGTGTTATCCTTCCCCATGGAACCGGTAAAGAAGTGCGGGTTCTGGTTTTTGCCAAGGGAGAGAAGGAGTCTGAAGCACTTGCAGCAGGCGCTGACTATGCTGGAAGCACTGAACTCGTTGAAAAGATCAAGGATGGATGGCTTGAGTTTGATAAAACCATTGCTACGCCTGATATGATGGGTGAAGTCGGTAAAATAGGTCGTATCCTTGGACCACGTAACCTTATGCCTAATGCTAAACTTGGCACGGTTACCTTTGATATCGAACGGGTGGTCAAGGAAGTGAAGATGGGAAAGGTAGACTTTCGTGTTGACAAAGCCGGGGTTGTCCATGCCGCCGTCGGTAAAGCTTCTTTTGGGGTTGAAAAACTTCAAGAAAATATCGTTGCATTTATTGATAAGCTTATTCAGCTTAAACCTTCTTCCAGTAAAGGGGTTTATCTCAAGAGCGTCAATGTTTCAACGACTATGGGGCCAGGATTTAAAGTGGATCCACTTCAGGCTCGTTCGCTCATTAAAGGTGCTTAACATAAAGTACTTTTTAACTTGTCTCTTATGCTTTACGTGTAAGAGGCGCAATGGTTTAAGCATATAGGTTGTGGTGAAAACCACACTATATTTATGTAAAACCTTGGGTCGGTCAAAGACAGCAGGTACGAATGTTTAATAACCCCCGTAGGGTTCCCTGCCGAGGCCAAAATGATTTTTATTATCATACTGTCTTGTACATTCCTCTTGCATCTTTGACTCTCCCGTGACTAACTAGGAGGTAAACGCGTTGGATCGCAATAAAAAGACCGCTATGGTCAGTGAGCTCAACGAAACTTTTTCCAAAGCTAAGTTTGCTGTGGTTACCGACTACCGCGGACTTAAGGTTACGGAACTGGAAAAGTTGCGTCATGCACTGCGTGAAAATGACACGCAGTTTCAGATTGCAAAGAACACTCTACTTCGTTTAGCAGTAAAAGGTACTGAATACGAAGGGTTAACTGATTCTTTCACAGGAACAACAGCAATTGCATTCTCGTTTGAAGAACCGGTTGGGCCAGCTAAAGCACTTACTGCTTTTAGTAAAGAGTATGAAGCTCTTGAAATTCGCTCCGCAGCCCTTGAGGGAGCAATACTCAGTGCTGCAGACGTAACTGCATTATCCAAGCTCCCAAGCAAGGACGAATTGCTTGGCAAGCTGCTTGGAACAATGGCCGCCGTGCCCACAGGCCTTGTGCGTGTACTTAATGCTGTACCTGCAAAGCTTGTTTATGGTCTGCAGGCCATCAAAGAGCAAAAAGAGAATTAACGATTTTTCGTAGCCTTGCTGCGTATTACACTATGTGCAAAAAACTATGTCTGGAGGAAAGACAATGGCAGTAACAAAAGAAGACGTAATTGAATTCATTGCTAATATGACCGTTCTCGAGCTCTCTGAACTCATTACAGAGTTAGAAGAGAAGTTCGGTGTTTCTGCTGCAGCTCCTGTTGCGGTAGCAGCTGTTGGTGCTGGCGCTGGTGATGATGCTGGCGCAGCTGAAGAGAAGACTGAATTTGACGCAGTTCTGACATCAGCTGGTGATCAGAAAATTAAAGTAATTAAAGAGGTACGCGCAATCACCTCTCTTGGTCTGAAAGAAGCTAAGGCGCTTGTAGAAGGTGCACCTGCTCCAATTAAAGAAGGTGTATCCAAAGAAGAAGCCGAAGAGATTAAATCTCAGATCGAAGGCGTTGGTGGCGTTGTCGAAGTAAAATAAACGATTATCCACATATACTGTCTGCTCTCTATTCAGGCAGTATACATATCACGTCTGGTAACGCTACAGGATGTATTTCCTGTAGCGTTATTGCGTTTTGAGATCGCTAGTCTCGTTTGTGGAATTTTATGCGTAAACTCAAGGGGATCAACCGCTCGTTGTCGTTGATGGTATGAGTTTTTGCCCAAAAATTCGAGGGAAATAATGAAAAGAGTACGTAAGAGTTTTGCCAAAACAAGCCATGTAGTAGAGCCGCCACACCTCATTGCGATGCAGCGGGAATCCTACGAGCATTTTCTCCAGCGTGATATTGCTCCTGACCAACGTGAGAGCCACGGCTTACAGGCTATTTTTCAGGACATTTTCCCTATCACTGACTTTAATGGCTCCTGTTCGCTGGAATTTGTACGGTATTCCTTTGGTGAATCAAAGTATACTGTTGAAGAGTGTGTTGAACGTGGCATGACGTATGAGGTGCCAGTGAAGATTACTGTTCGACTTATCACCTTTGATGTTGACGAAGAAACAGGCGTGCAATCTGTTCGTGATATAAAAGAACAAGAGATTTTTCTGGGCGCATTACCACTCATGACCAAGGACGGTGTTTTTGTTGTCAATGGGACAGAGCGTGTAGTGGTTAACCAGTTACAACGCTCCCCAGGCTTGTTCTACACCCATGATAACGGAAAATCTCATTCTTCAGGTAAACGACTTTACTCTGCCAGAATTATTCCTGTTCGAGGTTCCTGGCTTGATTTTGAGTTTGATATTAAAGACGTATTATATGTTCGAATTGATAGAAGGAGAAAACTTCCTGTAACAGTCCTGCTTAAAGCCCTGGGATATGATGATGTCACCTTACTCCAGGAATTTTACAAGCTAGACACAATCACCTGTAAAGATGGAAAGCTGACCACCCTTTTTAATCCAGAGACTTTTACTGGTCAACGCCTCAAGGTTGATATAGTAAATCCTCAAGATGGTTCTGTTTTGGGTAAAGCAGGAAGAAAGGTGTCTAAAGCGCTGGCCAAACGGATTGTTGAGGCTGGCATTGAGCAAGTGGCAACCGATCCCGAAACGCTCATTGATCGTTATTTTGCTGCTGATGTGATTGATACCCAATCTGGCGAAGTGCTTGCGCACTGTAACGAACCCGTTACTCCTGCCTTTATTGAATCACTTGAAGAGGCAAATGTTGCATCTTTCCAACTGCTCTTTATTGACGGTGTTACTGCCAGTGATTCGTTTCGCAAAACACTGTTTATTGATAAGGTAAAAGATACAGAGGAAGCCCTGATTGAAATTTATCGCCGACTCAGGCCTTCCAGCCCGCCAAACCCAGAGGTTGCCCAGTCATTTTTCGATAACCTGTTTTTCAATGCTGGAACATACGATCTCTCTGAAGTCGGACGATATAAAATCAATACCAAGCTTGGACTCAATACCCCGATTGAAGATCGCACACTAACTAAAGCTGATATTCTCGAAGGGGTTAAGCACTTGGTGCAGCTCAAAGACGAGGCCAAAGAGGGTGATGATATTGATCATCTTGGTAACCGTCGTGTTCGGACTGTTGGTGAATTGTGTGAGAACCAATACCGTATGGGGTTGGTACGGATGGAACGAGCCATCAAAGAGCGAATGACGCTTCAGGAAATTGAAACGTTGATGCCCCATGATCTGGTCAATCCAAAACCTGTTACCTCTGCTATCAAAGAATTTTTTGGCACCTCACAGCTCTCCCAGTTCATGGATCAGACAAATCCGCTTTCAGAGGTTACGCATAAGCGTCGTCTTTCTGCTCTTGGACCTGGTGGTCTTTCCCGTGAACGTGCCGGTTTTGAGGTGCGTGACGTTCATCCTACCCACTATGGCCGCATCTGTCCGGTAGAGACTCCTGAGGGACCAAATATCGGTTTGATTGTTTCCCTGGCGACCTATGCTAAAGTGAATCCATACGGCTTTATTGAAACACCTTATCGTTATGTCCAGGATCGGGTGGTTTCTGATGAGTACAAGTATCTTTCTGCCATTCAGGAAGAGCAGCATACCATTGCACCAGCTAAAATTGAGATGCAAGGGTCTAAGATTGCAACAGATTATCTTATTGCTCGCCAGGAAAACGAGGTATCCATGGTGCCGGTTACTGATGTAACCATGATGGATGTAGCTCCCAATCAGCTGGTCTCTGTTGCTGCGTCACTTATTCCATTTCTTGAAAACGATGATGCGAACCGCGCACTCATGGGGTCAAACATGCAACGCCAGGCGGTGCCCTTGTTGATTCCTCGTTCCCCATTGGTTGGGACTGGGGTGGAAAAATATGTTGCCCAGGATTCAGGTGCTTGTCTCTTGTCAGGCGGGGATGGCGTTGTCGAAGAGGTTGATTCCTGTCGTATCGTGGTTCGTTACGACGAACCTGGCACAGATGGCTTTGATACGGGGGTTGGTGTGTATCGGCTTTCCAAGTACAAAAAGTCAAACCAGAATACCTGTTTTAACCAGAAACCATTGGTTTTCCCTGGTGAGAGAGTAACCAAGGGTTCAGTGCTGGCCGATGGGCCATCTTGTGAAATGGGTGAGCTCGCTCTGGGGAAAAATGTAACCATCGCCTTTATGCCCTGGAGAGGGTACAACTTTGAGGATTCCATCCTTATTAACGAGCGTTTACTTAGAGAAGATACGTTCACCTCTGTACATATCGAGATTTTCGAAACCATGGCCAGGGATACCAAGCTTGGCAAGGAAGAAATCACTCGTGATATCCCAAATGTAGGTGAAGAAGGGCTTCGAAACCTGGATGAGTCTGGTATCGTCCGGATTGGTGCCGAAGTTGTTCCCGGGGATATGCTGGTTGGCAAGGTTACCCCAAAAGGAGAGTCCATGCTTTCGCCGGAAGAAAAGCTTTTACGCGCCATTTTTGGTGAGAAAGCCGGTGATGTAAAAGATTCCTCCTTGCGTGTTCCACCCGGTGTTGAAGGGGTTGTTATTGATGCTAAAGTCTTCTCTCGTAAAGGCGTTGATAAGGACGAGCGAACCCTGATGATTGAGGAAATGGAAATTGAGCGCCTTAATCGAGACATGGAAGATGAACTCAAGAGTTTGAAAAAAGGTGTCCGCAAAGCGCTCTCTGATATCCTCGTTGGACGTACTGCCAAGTCCGATGTCCTGGATCGTTCTGGTAATGTAGTGTTGGGACTGGGGAAGCAGCTTACGGTTGAGGCTCTTGAGCAGGTGAGCTTTGGTGCGCTGCCCAACCTTGATTTTGCTGAAAAGGCAAAATACATAGAGGAGATTGAGCAAGTGTTTGGCCGCTACAACCGCCAGGCCGCCATTGTTCGTTCCCGTTACGAAGGCATTGCTGAACGGATGGAAAAGGGTGATGACCTGCCACCTGGTGTGGTGAAAATGGTCAAGGTGTATGTGGCCACTAAGCGCAAGCTCGCTGTTGGTGATAAAATGGCAGGCCGCCATGGGAACAAAGGGGTTGTTTCCAGGTTACTGCCTGAAGAGGACATGCCATTTTTTGCCGACGGTACCACCGTTGATCTGGTGCTCAACCCGCTTGGTGTGCCCTCACGGATGAACGTTGGGCAGGTGTTGGAATGTCATCTTGGGTTTGCAGCAAAACGGCTTGGCGAAAAAATTCATAAGTTTGCCAAAAATTATGAGCTGGATTTTGTCAAGGCAGAGATGCAAAAGGTCTATTCTGAGCAGGAGTATGCCGCGCTCACTGATGGACTCAGTGATGATGAATTGCTCAATCTGGCTCGAAAGTGCAGGGACGGACTGCATATGGCTACTCCGGTGTTTGATGGTGCCTCTGAAGCTGAAATTCGTCAACTATTGGTAGATGCAGGGGTTGATGAGGTTGGTCAGTCCACCCTCTATGATGGCTTGACCGGTGACCCTTTTGCCAACCAGGTCACTGTGGGCATCATGTATATGCTGAAGCTGCACCATTTGGTTGATAATAAGATCCATGCTCGTTCTACTGGCCCATACTCACTGGTTACCCAGCAACCGCTTGGTGGTAAGGCGCAATTTGGTGGTCAGCGTCTCGGTGAGATGGAAGTTTGGGCCATGGAAGCCTATGGCGCTGCCTATACCTTAAAAGAATTTTTAACGGTCAAGTCAGATGATGTGGAGGGCCGGACCACCATGTATGAAAAAATAGTAAAGGGCAACAATTTCCTAGAAACAGGTCTACCTGAATCCTTCCATGTACTGGTAAAAGAACTCAAAGGGCTCTGTCTTGATGTTGAGCTACAGGAATAGCCAAACCATTGAGTTGGTAGCACGACAAGATTGGCAGCTGTTAACGACTTTTTAGAAATATATAGGTGAACTCGTGGAAGAACTTTTCAACTTCTTTGCAAAGCCCAAGGCACCCCTTAGCTTTAATAAAGTAAAAATATCTCTGGCATCTCCTGAAAAAATTCGAGAGTGGTCGCATGGGGAAGTAAAGAAACCTGAAACCATTAACTATCGCACATTCAAACCGGAACGCGATGGGCTTTTCTGTGCCAAGATTTTTGGCCCGGTTAAAGACTATGAGTGTAATTGTGGGAAGTATAAACGCATGAAGCACCGGGGCGTGGTGTGCGAGAAGTGTGGGGTTGAGGTCATTCAATCCAAGGTGCGACGGGAACGCCTTGGGCATATTGAACTGGCTGCACCAGTGGCCCATATCTGGTTTTTAAAGAGTCTGCCGTCCAAGATTGGGGCTATTTTGGATATGACCCTTAAACAGCTTGAGCGCATTCTCTACTTTGAGTCCTATGCGGTGGTTACATCCGATGCTGAAGATCTGCCGGTGGGAACTTTACTCAATGAGGAACAGTATCGAAATGCGCTGGATAGCTATCCCGGACAGTTCAGGGTTGGCATTGGTGCAGAGGCCATTCGTGAAATGCTCACGGACCTTGATCTGGTAGAGCTTTCTGAAACCCTGCGTAAAGAGATGAAGGAAACAGGTTCAGCTACTAAACGTGCCAAATACGGTAAGCGTTTGAATGTGGTTGAAGCCTTTCGCGATTCCGGCAACCGTCCTGAGTGGATGATTCTTGAGGTTATCCCAGTTCTGCCCCCTGACCTGCGACCGCTGGTACCCCTTGAAGGTGGACGATTTGCCACCTCTGATCTTAATGATCTGTATAGAAGGGTTATCAACCGAAATAACCGTTTAAAGCGTTTACTTGAGCTGGATGCTCCTGACATTATCATCCGTAACGAAAAGCGGATGCTTCAGGAGTCAGTGGATGTCCTTTTTGATAATGGTCGTCGCGGGAGAACCATTACAGGGCCGAACAAACGCCCGCTGAAGTCCCTTTCTGACATGCTCAAGGGTAAGCAGGGACGTTTTCGTCAGAATCTGCTTGGTAAGCGTGTTGATTACTCTGGCCGTTCCGTTATTGTGGTTGGGCCACACCTGCGTCTTCATCAATGTGGCCTGCCAAAGAAGATGGCGCTGGAACTCTTTAAGCCGTTTATCTACAACCGGCTTGAGCAGAAGGGGTTTGTTACCACCATCAAGAGTGCCCGTAAAATGGTTGAAAAGGGTGCCAAAGAGGTCTGGGACGTACTTGATGATATCGTTCGTGAGTACCCGGTTATTCTTAACCGTGCACCGACCCTTCACCGCCTTGGGATGCAGGCTTTTGAGGTTGTACTGATTGAGGGGAAAGCTATTCAGCTTCACCCGTTGGTCTGTGCTGCCTTTAATGCTGACTTTGACGGTGACCAGATGGCGGTCCATGTGCCGCTTTCTGTGGAAGCACAGGTCGAAGCCAGGGTGCTGATGATGTCTACCAACAATATCCTCTCCCCTGCCAACGGTGGCCCAATCATTATTCCGTCCCAGGATATTGTTTTAGGACTTTACTACATGACCCGTGAGCGTTTTGGGGTAATGGGCGAGGGCGCTGTCTTTAGTTCTCCTGCTGAAGCCCGGATGGCTTATGATCATGGTGCGGCAGATCTACAGGCAAGAGTTCAGGTTCGAATTGATGGTAAGCTGGTGCAGACAACTGTGGGGAGGATAATCGTTGGATCACTGTTACCTAAGGCTGTACCATTTTCTGTGGTAAATAAAGAACTTGCCAAAAAAGAGCTTGGATTTTTGATTGACTATACCTACCGCCATGCCGGCACTAAGGACACCGTAATTCTGGCAGACCGTATCAAAGATATGGGCTATGAATATGCTACCAGGGCTGGTATCTCCATTTGTATCAACGACATGATGATTCCGGTGAAGAAGGAAGAGTTTGTTGAAGATGCGGAAAAGGAAGCCGCTGAAGTTGATCAGCAGTATACCGACGGTTTGATTACCGATGGCGAGAAATACAACAAGATCATTGATATCTGGTCCAAGGCAACCGACAAGATCACCAAGGAAATGATGGATGAGATGGCGGTACAATATACGCCTGACCTTGAGGGTAATGTCCAGGAGATCAAGTCCTTTAACGCCGTCTACATCATGGCGGATTCCGGGGCTCGTGGTTCCAAGGATCAGATTCGCCAGCTTGCCGGTATGCGCGGCTTGATGGCCAAGCCTTCTGGTGAGATTATTGAGACTCCAATCAAGGCAAATTTCCGTGAAGGTCTCAACGTCCTTGAATATTTTATTTCAACCCATGGTGCGCGGAAAGGTCTTGCAGATACAGCGCTGAAAACAGCGAACTCCGGTTACCTGACCAGGCGACTGGTTGATGTTGCTCAGGATTCGACCATTGTTATGAAAGACTGTGGTACCATGCGCGGGGTAGAAGCTGAACCGCTGATTGAAGGTGGTGAGGTTATTGTTCGCATTGGTGAACGGATTTTAGGCCGCGTGGCCCTTGATGATATCGTTGATCCGCATTCAGGTGAGATTTTGGTGGAGATGGACGAGGAGATAACCGAGGATAAGGTGGATGCCATCGAAGCAGCTGGTATTGACCGGGTAATGATCCGCTCTGTACTCACTTGTGAAGCCAAGCGTGGGGTATGTGCAGCATGTTATGGTCGCGACCTCGGTCGTGGACACATGGTGAATATTGGCGAAGCTGTGGGTATCATTGCAGCACAGTCCATTGGTGAACCTGGAACCCAGCTGACCATGCGTACCTTCCACATTGGTGGTACTGCGAGCAGGGCCGTTGAGCAGGCTGAAGTTCGGACCCAGCGTGGTGGTACAATTCAATACAAGGAACTCCATGCGGTGCGCAATACCGACGGATTGCTTGTTGTGATGAACCGTAACGCTGAGGTAACCGTACTTGATGATCAGGGGGTTGACCGTGAGCGATTCCCTATTCCGTACGGTGCCATGCTCCACGTGGATGAGGAGGCCACTGTTGCCCCTGGAACTGTTATTGCTGACTGGGATGCGTTCTCCATTCCAATTGTGAGTGAAATCGGTGGTAAGGTTAAATATGGCGATGTTGTGGAAGGGGATACCATGCAGGAACGGGTTGACCAAATCACCGGTAAGGCGAGTAAGGTCGTTACCCCTGGTTCTTCCTCAAAAACCATGAATCCGCGTATCTCCATCAAGGATGAGCGTGGTCGCACCTTAAAGCTGCCTGATGGAGAGCTTTCAGCCCGTTATTCGTTGCCGGTTGGCTCGGTTATCACCGTTGATGAAGGTGATGAGATCGCACCTGGCACCATTGTGGCTAAAATCCCGCGTGAGACCACCAAAACCAAGGATATTACCGGTGGTCTGCCTCGGGTTGCCGAGCTCTTTGAAGTACGTAAACCAAAAGAGCAGGCCATTATTACAGAGATTGACGGCCGGGTGACTTTTGGTAAGGATCTTAAGGGGAAGCGTCGGGTCATTGTTACTCCGGAAGCTGGAGAGCCGCGCGAATATCTGCTGCCTAAAGTAAAGCATATCACTGTTCACGAGGGTGACCATGTTAAGGCTGGTGAGCAGCTTATGGAAGGCTCCATCCTGCCTAACGACATATTAAGAGTCCTTGGCGCTGAAGAGCTGGCCAAGTTTCTGGTGAATGAGATCCAGGAGGTGTATCGTCTCCAAGGTGTTAAGATCAACGATAAGCACATTGAAACCATCGTACGTCAAATGCTTAAACGTGTTCGTGTCACTGATCCTGGGGAATCTATTTTCATGCTTGATCAGCAGGTTGAATGGTGGAAATTCCAGGAAGAAAATGAACGGTTAATGAAAGAAGGCCTCCAGCCAGCCTCTGCTGAGCCTCTTCTGCTTGGGGTAACAAAGGCATCGCTTTCAACAGATTCGTTTATCTCGGCGGCATCGTTCCAGGAAACCACTAAGGTGCTCACCAACGCTGCCATGGCTGGTAAGGTTGACGATCTTTCAGGCTTAAAAGAAAACGTGATTATGGGAAGATTGATCTCAGCAGGTACTGGACTCAGCAGGTATCTGGTGGAAGAGATTAATTAAGCAGAAAAAGCTTGACCTTTTAAGTTGATTAGTTTATAAAACTGACCTTTCGTGTCCGTTTCACGGTCAGGCGTGAAATATATTTTTTAAAGGAGTGGTTTGAATGCCCACAATAAATCAACTCGTTAGAAAGAGTCGCAAAAAGAGTGTCAAGAGGTCAAATACTCCCGCGTTGCAAAATTGTCCGCAAAAGCGTGGCGTATGTGTCCGTGTGTATACCACAACCCCTAAGAAGCCTAACTCAGCGTTGCGTAAAGTTGCCAGGGTAAGGCTCACCAACGGTATTGAGGTTACATCTTATATTCCTGGTATCGGGCATAATCTGCAGGAACACTCTGTTGTGTTGATCCGCGGTGGTCGTGTTAAGGATCTTCCAGGTGTTCGTTATCACATTGTACGTGGTACTCTGGATACATTGGGTGTGAGCGATCGTCGTCAAGGGCGTTCTAAATATGGAGCAAAGCGACCTAAGTAATAAGGTCTCTTGAGCACGAATAGGAAAGAGTTATGCCAAGAAAGAAATTGTTAGATAAACGTCCGATTGCTCCAGATCCAAAGTTTAATTCTGTTCTGGTGTCCAAGTTTACCAACGGATTGATGCAGGACGGAAAAAAGAATGTTGCGCGGTCTATTTTTTATGATGCAATGGCTATCGTTGATGACAAGATTGCTGACGAAGAGCCGCTGACTGTATTTGAAGAAGCAATGGAGAATGTTCGCCCTCGCATTGAGGTGAAAAGCCGCAGGGTGGGGGGCGCGACGTATCAGGTGCCTGTTGAAGTTCGCCCTGAGAGAAGAAACGCGTTGGCTATTCGCTGGATTGTGGGTTTTGCTAAGGGGCGTTCTGGTCAATCCATGGCGCAGAAGCTTGCAGCGGAAATTCTTGATGCCTATGCAGGTCGTGGCGGTTCTGTGAAGAAGAAAGATGATACCCATAAGATGGCTGAAGCGAATAAGGCTTTCGCTCATTATCGGTGGTAGTCGTTATTTAACGTGCGATTTTAGTTGACAACTGTTGACATTTTTTGTAATCAAGCACATTTTTCTGGTTTTCAGAAAGAAATGGTAGAAAAAAGTATAGGTGTACGTTGTGGCAGGTTCGCGTTCGCTCTCCAAAGTGCGCAATATTGGCATCATGGCCCATATCGACGCGGGAAAAACCACCACAACTGAACGGATACTTTTTTATACCGGAAAGTCTCACAAGATTGGCGAGGTTCACGATGGCAATGCTGTCATGGACTGGATGGAGCAGGAGCAGGAAAGAGGGATAACGATTACCTCGGCTGCGACAACCTGCAAGTGGGGCGATGTTACAGTAAATATTATAGATACCCCGGGGCATGTTGATTTTACCGTAGAGGTAGAACGGAGCCTGAGGGTTTTGGACGGTGTAGTTGCTGTTTTTTGTGCGGTAGGCGGGGTGGAGCCGCAGTCGGAAACTGTCTGGAGGCAGGCCGATAATTACAAGATTCCCCGCATTGCATTTGTTAACAAGATGGACCGGGTCGGGGCATCTTTTGACAGGTGTGTTGAGCAGATTGAGCACAGGTTAGGTGCTCTACCTGTCCCGGTAAATATACCGGTTGGCAGAGAAGATTCTTTTGTCGGAGTTATTGATCTGATAGAAGAAAAAATGCTCACATTTGATGAAGCTTCAAGCGGTGAACAGATAACCGTTGAAGACATTCCAGAAGAATTGTTAGAAGATTCATCGGCCGCCAGGATGGCACTCCTCGAGAAGTTGGCCGACTTCGATGAGGAGGTCATGGAATTATATGTTGAAGAAAAAGAGATTGCTCCGGGCGTTTTGCGAAACGCATTGAGAGAGGCCGCCTTAAGGCTTGATCTGGTTCCGGTTTTATGCGGGTCAGCCTTCAAAAACAAAGGTGTGCAGCCGTTGCTTGATGCGATTTGCTGGTACTTGCCATCGCCAACAGATGTTCCTCCGATAGAGGGGACGGATAAGAATGGTGCGCCACTTATCCGAAAGAGTGAAAAGAGCGAAAAGTTTTGCGGTCTGGTTTTTAAGCTGCAGGCTGATCCGTATGTGGGAAACTTATCATTTATCCGTGTGTATTCGGGATCTTTTAAGGTCGGTGATAAGGTTTTTAATCCGCTAAAGCGAAAAACGGAAAAAATCTCGAAGCTTATAAAGTTGCACGCAAATAAGCGTGAAGAAATTGGTAAGCTTGAAGCAGGTGATATCGGAGCAGTTGTTGGGCTCAAGTTCACCTCTACTGGGGATACGTTGTGCGGTTCAGGTGACTATATAGTCCTTGAGCAGATGAATTTCCCAGAGCCTGTCATAGGCGTGGCCATTGAGCCCAAGTCAAAAGCTGACGAAGGGAAACTGGCTGAGAGCCTTGACAAGGTGATGAAGGAAGACCCAAGTTTCAAGGTATCGGTTAATGAAGATACGGGTCAGACGATCATTTCGGGGATGGGTGAATTGCACCTTGAAATTATCGTTGATCGGTTGATTCGAGAGTTTAAGGTTGCCGCAAATGTTGGTCGACCACAGGTAGCTTACAGAGAAACGATCGTTAATGCAGCTACAGCTGAGGAGCGATTTGAGACCCAAGCGGTTGGCAAAGAGCAGTATGGTCATGTTATCCTGGAGCTTAAGCCAGCAGAAAAGGGTGCTGGTGTACGTTTTTCATCTGTTGTGGATGAAAAAACTATTCCAAGGGAGTATGTCGAAGCTATCGAAAAAGGCGTACTGGGAAGCCTCGACTCTGGGCCACTTATTGGCTACCCAATTATCGATGTAGAAGCCGTACTTCTTGGGGGTTCTTATGATGAAGAGCGCTCAACAGAAATGGCTTTTGGGGCCGCTGCTACCATGGCTTGCCGAAAGGCAGCAGCAGAGGCTGCTTCGATTTTGATGGAGCCTATTATGGATTTAGAGGTCATCACACCCGATGAGTATCTGGGAGATGTGATAAACGACCTCAATCGTAAAGGTGCACAAATTGGAGGCGTTGAGGCTGATAATGATCGCCAGACAATAAAGGCCGTAGTTGCCCTTTCAGAAATGTTTGGTTACTCAACGGATTTACGCTCAGCCACCCAGGGCAGAGCAACGTTTACTATGCAATTTTGCTCTTTCGATAGAGTTCCGACTAAGAGAGCAGAAGAGATTATACAAAAGATTAAGGGCGTTTAACCTGTTCTACACGGCTTAAGAGGTAGCTGCAATGGCAAAGGAAAAATTTGAGCGGACGAAACCCCATGTAAATGTTGGTACAATCGGCCACATTGACCATGGTAAGACAACATTAACCGCGGCAATTACTCGAGTACTGTCCACCAAAGGGCAGGCTGATTTTACAGACTTTAGTGAAATTGATAAAGCGCCAGAAGAAAAAGAGCGTGGAATC
>PDWI01014937.1_pt1 | contig 15594 bp, 9 predicted proteins | sample 1430891 | NCBI WGS metagenome assembly PDWI01 (sample SAMN01162508, study PRJNA174530) | Oral metagenome, whole genome shotgun sequencing project. | biome: Marine environment; feature: Marine mammal; material: Swab sample of the gingival sulcus; isolation source: swab sample of gingival sulcus... | reverse complement strand
CCAAGATGCCATTTTGTATTACGACACCGAACAATCCGAAGTGCAACTTTTTAAGAATGTAAATAATCTACTTCGTAGGGTAAATCTCAAAGAAAAACCTGATTATTTTCGTGCCTATTGTTTGACAGGAATGTCAAGGAGTGAACGCTTATTATCTATCGTTCAGAGTATTGATTTGTTTTATTATCGTTACGGAGCAGTACGAATGATAGTCATTGACGGAATCGCTGATTTAGTCAAAGGGGCAAATGATGAAATGGAATGTGTGGCAGTTGTTGAAGAGCTGTACCGTTTGGCAGGGATTTATAATACGTGCATCGTTACAGTGTTACATTTTATCCCTAATCGCTTAAAATTACGTGGGCATTTGGGTTCGGAGTTGCAACGAAAATCGGCTACAATCCTGTCTATTGAAAAGGAAGAAAACTCGGAAGTTTCAGTTGTTAAAGCCTTAAAAGTCAGAGATGGTAGTCCATTAGATGTACCACTAATGCAGTTTAAGTGGGATAAAGATTTACAAATGCACACATACCTTGGAGAGAAATCAAATCAAGAAAAAGATAAACGCAAAACCAAAGATTTAGAAACGGTAGCGAAAGAACTCTTTGATAAAAAAGGCTGTTGGACCTATGGCGATTTATGTACGGAATTGCAGTCTTATATGGACGTTAAGGAACGTACAGCCAAAAACTATATTAAACATATGAAAGAAAAAGAAATCATTGTTAAAGATACCAAAGACGAACAGTATTTTGTGTTAGGACTATTGTAAAAGAATTTCAAAAGTTTTTAATAAAACCATCAAATTATTGTGTTATTCGTAAATCAAGTTTGCTTAAAGGATGTCTATAGGATAGACGTAGGAATAACGAAGGATCTTCCTAAGAATGAAGAATAGAAGATTGACAACTGAAAACACGATTTATTGCGAATATGATAATTTGAGCTTAAATGTATAAATTATGGAACTAAATAGACGCGAATTTTTTATGTGGATGGAACGCATAATGGACCGATTTGATTTGTTAGATGAGCAGGTTAAACAACTTCAAAAACGAAAAAATTTCATTGAAGGAGAGGGCTTATTGGACAATCAAGATGTGATGGAACTTTTAAGGATTCGTTCTCGGACTTTGCAAAGGTATCGTTCAGAAGGAAAATTGCCTTACTACACCATAAGTGGCAAAATTTACTACCGTTCTTCAGATATTCATCAGTTTATCAGAGTGTCTTTAAAAACAAGTCAAAAACCTAAAGCCAAAAAGTAAAATAAAACCTTTTAAAGCCAAATAAAGCCAAAAAACAGTTATTATTCATTATGAAATTATAATAAAATATCTTCGGTTTATAATTAATAAAAAACAATGTTTTATGAGTGAAATAAACCAAGAATTACCAGAGCAATTTTCAGATATATTGCTGGTATTAGACCAAAAAGAAAATGAAATCCGAGCCGTTAAAGGATTGAACAAAAACGGAGAATTGGAGACTGTTGATCCCAAGGAAGGAAATAATCCAGATTTTATGAAAGTAGATAAACATGGCGATATACTTTCAAATTTCTTTTCAAATTTTCTAAGACAAGCCAAAGATCCAACACGATTTAAGTTTTTTCAAATCCCAGGAAAACAAGTAGAGCAAATTGCAATGGTAATTAAGGAAAACCTTAAAAATCCGACTAAAGCATTATCGGATATGCTAAAAAAACACGAAGTAGAACCAAAAGATTATCAATTAAAAACAGAAGAACAAATGGACAAACAAGAAGAACAACAAGAAACAGCAAAAGTAGAAACCCCTACAAATGAGCAAGCACCAAAAGATGAATATCGCTACAAGGTAGAAGATATTGACTGGGACACTTTGGGGGCAATGAACATTACCAAAGAGAAATTGGAAAAACACAAAGTTTTAGACGAATTGTTAAAAGGTTATAAAACCAATAAATTAATTTCTGTAAGTTTCAATGTTGGTAGTGCTTTTAGCCGATTAGATGCACGATTGTCATTACAAAAAAATGAGGAGGGCAAAGTGACCATGGCCATTCATGGTATCCGTAGAGAGCCTAATTTAGACTTTGAATTTTTCGGTCATAAATTCACAGATGAAGATAAGAAAAATTTAAAAGAAACGGGTAATATGGGACGTGTGGTAGAATTGGAAAACACCAAAACGGACGAGAAGATTCCATCAATTATCAGTATTGATAAACTGACTAATGAGTTAGTTGCCTTAAAAGCTGAATATATTAATATTCCTGATGAAGTATCAGGCGTTAAGTTAAGTGATGAACAAAAACAAACTTTAAAAGAAGGAAAAGCCATAGAAGTAAAAGGAATGATTTCTAAGAAAGGTGAACCTTTTGATGCGAAATTACAATTTAATGCAGACAAGCGTTATGTAGAGTTTCTGTTTCCAGAAAATCAAAAACAAAATAAAAATATGGCCTTACCATTAGAAAATGGGGAGATACCAAAAGAATTTAGAGGTAAAGAACTCAGTGATGAAGAAAGAACTAAATTGAAAAATGGCTCTACAATTTATGTTACGGGATTGGTTAGTAAAAGTGGAAACACATACGATGGTTACCTCAAACTAAACAAAGAGAAAACGGGACTTAAATTTGATTTTAACAATCCTGATAAATTGAAGTTGGATATTAAAATAGAACCGAAACCTGAAGAAACGACAAAGAATAAAGGTCGTAAAATGTAGAATCTCCAAATAAGACAGAAAAATGATAACAATATTGGCAGAAAAGCCAAGTGTGGCACAAGAAATAGCTGTTCACCTTAATATTACCCTACGCAAAAATGGGTATTGGCAAGGGAACGGCTATGCCGTTACTTGGGCGTTAGGACATTTGGTAGGGTTGGCAATGCCAGAGGCTTATGGATATAAAGGCTTTGATAGAGCGCATTTACCTATGCTACCTGAAGAGTTTAAGTTAATCCCACGACAAGAAAAAACCTCAAAAGGTTATCGAGATGATAAACGAGCTCTTGAGCAATTAAAAATCATTGAGGACTTGTTTAATCAAAGTGAAAAAATCATTGTGGCTACTGATGCTGGACGAGAAGGTGAGTTAATCTTTAGGTATATCTACAATTACCTAAATTGTAAAGTACCATTTGACAGACTTTGGATAAGTTCCTTAACCGAAAAGGCAATTGCACAAGGTTTTGAGAATCTTAAAAATGGTAGAGCTTATGATGATTTGTACGAGTCGGCAAAGGCACGAAGTGAAGCGGATTGGTATGTCGGTATCAATGCCACTCAGGCATTGAGTGTACAAGCCAATAATGGTGTTTATTCGCTTGGTAGAGTCCAAACACCAACACTTGCGATGGTTTGTAAACGATTTTTAGAACATAAAAACTTTACATCTGTTCCGTTTTGGAAAATAGAATTGGAACATAACTTTGATGGTTATAGTTTTAAAACCATTTCAGAGCAAAGTTATTCAGATAAAAACACAGCACAATCAGCTATTGATGTTGTCTTTAACAGTAAATCTGCATTAGTGACTAAGGTTAGTGCTACTCAGAAACGAGAGCAACCACCCCTACTTTATGACCTTACAGGCTTACAAAAAGAGGCGAATATAAAACTAAACTTATCAGCAGATAAAACCTTGCAGTTAGCTCAATCCTTATATGAAAAGAAATTGATTACCTATCCACGAACTGGAAGTTGTTATATTTCAGAGGATATGTGGGGAGAAATTCCTAAATTGATTGAATTTTTGGAATATAATCAGCAATTAAAAACTTATGCAAAGGGGTTACGAGCTCAAAAGTTACAAAAACGAATTATTAACGATGCTAAAGTAACAGACCATCACGCACTGTTAATCACTGAAAACACTCCAGAGCATATCAGTAATGAGGAACAAGCGATTTATCAGTTAATTGCCTCTCGTTTGTTAGAATCGGTATCAGAGCCTTGTTTAAAGGAAATTAGCAAGATTGAGTGTATGGTGTCAGATCAGGTCTTTAGTGCGACAGGTACAGCGATTATTATTGAAGGTTGGCGAACTATTAGAGGACAATTTGAACATGGAGATAATCAAGAATTGCCAGATGTTAGAGAAAATGATGAGCTTAAAATTCAGAAATCCGAATTGGTAGAACGTCAAACTAAAGCAAAACCTTTACTTACGGAGGCGAGTTTATTATCGGCTATGGAACGAGCAGGAAAAGAGGTGGAGAATGAAGACGAGCGATTAGCGATGAAGGATGTTGGTATTGGTACACCAGCTACACGTTCTGGAATTATAGAAACATTGTTTGACCGAAATTATATTGAACGTCAAAAGAAATCATTAGTTCCTACAGAAAAGGGCTTGTTGGTGTATGATATAGTCAAAGACAAACGCATTGCAGATGTGTCTATGACAGGAATGTGGGAAAAGGCACTGTCAGAAATTGAGCAAGGCGAAATGAATGCTCAAACATTTAAAAATGGTATCAAGATTTATGCTGAACAGATTACTAAGGAATTGTTACAAACAGAAATCAAAGGGACAGATACACCAATGTGTCCAAAATGTAAAAAAGAACATTTACGGATTTATGATAAGGTTGTCAAGTGTCCGAGTGAGGACTGTCAGTGGTTATTGTTTAGAACTATCTGTGAAAAGAAACTTAGTCAATCGGTTGTCAATACCTTACTTGAAAAAGGAAGAACACCATTGTTAAAAGGTTTAAAGGGTAAGAATAAAAAAACTTTCGATGCGTATTTGGTTTTAGAAAACGATGGTACGACCCGTTTTGATTTTCCAGATAAAAAGGGAAAACGAACATAGAAAAGTAAAATTAAAGTTTACTTGTAACAGACTTAACGGCGTTTTTCGCCGTTAAGTTTTGTTTTTTATAAAAAGCAAGAATTAGAAAAACTATAATGATGATATTAAAATCATTATTGTTTTGACAGTAACAAAATATAATATATATTTGCAGTGTTAAAATGAAAGAAATGAAAAAATCTACAATAGAGGACGTTGTTAAAGAACAATATGACTTTATTCATAATTTAGAAGGTGATTTACCACGAGAATTATTAAATAGATTACCAAATATCCCTACTCATGCCTTGATAGTATCAGGGATTAGACGTTGTGGTAAAAGTACCTTATTGTATCAAATTATAAAACAAAAAAAGGACAAAGACGTATTTTTTCTCAATTTTGAAAATATGCGACTGTATAATTTTGAGGTAGATAATTTCAAAATTCTGGATATGATTATCAAAGAGCGTCAGTGTAAGGTTTTATTTTTTGATGAGATACAGATTATTGAGGGTTGGGAACTGTTTGTGCGTCAAAAATTAGATGAAGGTTTTGAAGTGGTCATAACGGGGTCAAATGCAGGTATGTTAAGTGTGGAATTGGGAACTAAACTCACAGGACGACATATTAGTAAAGAATTGTTTCCATTTTCATTTACAGAGTTTTTGGATTTTACCAAACAATCTCCAAATGAGCAATCACTTTTAAATTATATGACTTTAGGAGGGTTTCCTCAATACATAAAAACTAAAGCTACTGAATTGTTAGAAACATTGATAGATGATATTTTGTATAGAGATATTGCTGTTCGTTATGCCGTTAGAGATGTACAAGCTTTAAAAAAACTATGTTCGTATATCTTATCAAATACAGCGACTTTGGTTGTACCATCAAAGTTGCGACAAGTCTTAGGAGTTAATGCCCATTCTACGATTTTGAATTATTTTAATTATTTTGAAAACACGTATTTGGTTAATTTAATGCCAAAATTTGCATGGTCAGCACGTTCACAGTTGTTAGCTCCAAAAAAGATGTATGTGATAGACCCAGCACTAATTAAAGCAGGAAGTACCTCGTTTGGAAAAGATCAAGGACGCTTATTAGAAACATACAGGTTTGTTGGGATTTGCATATTGACAATGAAAAACGTGAGATTGGAGGATTGTTAAGTGCAATGAAATTTTTTAACAAGAATCAAGGTGTTATTATAACTTCAAATTCTTCTGATTTTATTAGTATAGAAGGAAAAGAAATCATAGTAAAACCTTTTTATGACTATTTTACGAAATACGATTAATCTTTAAATTTATATATTATGAATACAACAGTTTCACAAGCAATTAAGCCAAAGTTTTCATACTTTTGGTTGAGATTAAAGGAATACCTTAACGAGAGTTATCCAGAACTGGCTAACGACCAAGATTTTTTAGATGCACGTAGTGATCTTGCGGCACAGACTTATGTGGATCATATTGGTTATGGCGACAATCATGTTGAAGCGGAACACTATGCCAATGAGGTGTTATTTGCAAACTTACCATTTTCAAAGATGGATCTAGTTTATGAGGTTATTGATAGAGAATTTGAGAGATACCTTAAAGATAATGAGGATATAGACCAACGTGAATTTGCCTTAGAAATGCTACCGATTTGTAAACCTATTTTTGAAAAATATGATATTGAACGTAGAGAATTTGAATATACAAGAGATTATGAATGGCTATACACTGAACTTACTGGAACTATTCAGATTTGGTTAGAAGAAAATGGAAAAGTAGAGCCACTGAACGCCAAATAGAACCATAAATTCCCCAAATATAAATCCCATAACAAGATTTTAATAATTTTCAAAATTATTGAAATTAATACGTTATGGGATTTTCAAAAAAACAACATCTTTTAGATAATATTGAGGCTATAAAAACAGTTTTAGAACTTGAAAAGACAAAAGCCTCACCAACACCACAGCAATTAGAAACACTACAAAAGTTTGTGGGGTTTGGAGCTTTAAAATGTGTATTACAACCAGCCAATTCGTTTAGTGATATTTCCTATTGGAGTAAATCAGAGTTAGATTTATTTCCATTGGTTAGTGAGTTGCATCGTGTGTTACAAGAAGGCACTGATGAGAAGACTTATAAACGCTATATAAATAGTATTAAAACAAGTGTTTTAACAGCTTTTTATACACCTGATCAGTTAGTGCAAACTTTGGCTGATGTTCTTCAAGAGAATAATATCACAATAAATCGTATGTTAGAGCCATCGGCTGGTATGGGAACATTTTTAACGGCTATGGGTAATAACAATGCAGTGGCTTTTGAAAAAGATTTACTAACGGCTAAATTATTAGAATATACCCATCCTAATATCACTGTTAATGCCCAAGGTTTTGAAACTATTGATGTACGCTACACAAATTATTTTGATGTGGTAGCAAGTAATATTCCTTTTGGAGATATTAAGGTTTTTGATGCTGTATATTCCAAATCAGATGATGTTGTTAAAACACAAGCAACAAAGAGCATTCATAACTATTTCTTTTTAAAATCTATTGATATGATTCGTGAAGGAGGTTTAGTGGCATTTATTACCTCTCAAGGTGTTTTAAATAGCCCTAAAAATGAGTCCATTCGTAAACGTTTAATGGAGCAAACACGTTTAGTATCAGCTATTAGATTACCGAATAATTTGTTTGTAGATAATGCAGGGACTGAAGTTGGTAGTGATTTTATTCTATTACAAAAGGATAGTCAAAAACAAGAGCTCTCAGTAAAAGAAACAGAGTTTATCATCAGTTTTGAAACTGCTGATAAAATAAATACGAATTTGTTGTTTCACTCATCTGAAAATATTGTATCAAATAACACTTATGTAGATACAGACCTTTATGGACAACCAGCGGTCATTCACGAGCATACAGGTGGCATAGAAGGAATTTCTAAAGATTTTAAAACAATTTTACAAAGGGATATTTCTCAGAATTTCTCTGCAGAGTTGTACATCCAACAAAGGATTAAGAAGGTTGTTGATCCCGTTAAAACCATTGATATATCCCCAAAACCTCAAATAACACCTCAGACAGAACCTAAACAAAAATCTAAAACCAAAACGCTTAAGAAATCCAAAAGTACACCTAAAAACGATGGATTTCAATTGAGTTTATTTGATGCCTTTGGAGAACCTCAAATGATTGCTGAGCCTGTAAATAGCAATCAAGAGCCAACAGTCAAAGAGAGTTTTGAACCGATTCCTTTTACAGATGATTTGTTAGTTCATTATAAACTTGGTTGTATGGTTAATTTTAAAAATCAAATAGGTTATTTAGAACCTTTGGATACCTTCAATCCATTGCAAGTAAGAGTTTCTGAAAAACTACAATTACAATCCTATCTATTGATAAGAGATACTTATCACAACTTGTATCATAAAGAGGCTGAAAGCTTAACTGAACATACTGATTTAAGAAAACAACTCAACCAATATTACGACCAATACATACAAAAGTATGGATTCTTCAATACTAAAAAGTCCATTGATTTGCTAAAAATGGACAGTATGAGTAGGGATATTTTGTATTTGGAACGAAAACAGGGCAATACCTATCGTAAATCAGACATCTTTTACCACCCCGTGGCGTTTAATCCTAATGAAATTACAAGTGTAGATACACCAAAAGAAGCCTTAACAGCATCGCTTAACAAGTTTTCAAGGATAGATTTAGCCTATATGAAAGATTTAGTAAGTCTGTCTGAAACGGATTTAAAAACGGCTTTAAAAGATGATATCTTTTACAATCCTATGGACCAAGAGTATCAAATTTCTGATAAGTTTTTAGCAGGTAATGTTATTGAAAAAGCACAAGATATTGAAGACTATATCTCTAAAAATCCAGAAGATGAACATATTGAGGATATTAATAGATCGTTAGACTCTTTAAAAGCTATTTTTCCTCGTCGGATTGAATTTGAGGAATTAGATTTTAATTTGGGAGAGCGATGGATTCCAACAGGGGTTTATAGCCGATTTGCTAAGCATTTATTTGATACAGAAGTTCACATCCACTACTCGCCAAGTGGAGATGATTACTCTATTAAATGTTCATATAAAAATTCTAATATTTGGGACAAGTATAATGTTAAATCTGAAAGCAGAAATTACGATGGTATTGCACTACTCAAACACGCAATGCTTAATACAACACCTAAAATTACGAAAAAAGTTAAAGATGGGGATAAAGAAAAAAGAGTACCTGATGGAGAGGCTATGCAGATGGCAAATAGTAAAATTGATGAGATTAGAACAGCGTTTGTAGATTGGTTAGCCATGCAAAATGGTGAATTTAAAGAGCGATTGGTGGATTTGTATAACAATACTTTTAACTGTTTTGTGCGTCCGAATTATGATGGTAGCCATCAAACATTTCCTGATTTAGATAGACAGTCGTTAGGTATAGAAGATTTATATAATAGTCAAAAAGATGTGATATGGATGATTAAAAACAATGGAGGAGCAATTTGTGACCATGAAGTTGGAGGAGGAAAAACTTTGGTAATGTGTTGTGCTGCACACGAATTAAAACGATTAGGTTTAGCTAATAAACCTATGATTATTGGATTAAAAGCCAACATTCACGAAGTGGCAGAAACTTACCGAAAAGCCTATCCAAATGCTAAAATTCTATACCCTGGTAAAAATGATTTTAATGTCCATAACCGAGAACGCATTTTTGCAGAGATTAAAAACAACGATTGGGATGCGATTATTCTAACTCACGAGCAATTTGGTAAAATTCCTCAATCTGATGAAGTACAACAAGAAATTTTACAAGAGGAATTAGATAGTGTAGATGAGAATTTGGAGGTTTTAAGAAGTCAGGGCAATGATGTTACTAAAGGCATGCTTAAAGGAGTTATCAAGAGAAAGGAAAGTTTAGAGGTAAGATTAAAAGAAATTCAACAAAGCATTGAGGAGCGAAAAGATGATTTTATAGACTTTAAGATGATGGGAATAGATCATTTGTTTGTAGATGAAAGTCATAAGTTTAAGAATTTGATGTTTACTACACGCCACGATAGAGTGGCTGGGTTAGGAAATACGCAAGGTAGCCAGCGAGCTTTAGATTTGTTGTTTGCTATCCGTACCATACAACAACGTACAGGAAAAGATTTAGGTGCAACATTTTTATCTGGAACGACCATTTCTAATTCACTAACAGAATTGTATTTATTGTTTAAATATCTACGACCAAAAGCATTAGAAAAACAAAATATCAAGTCCTTTGATGCGTGGGCGGCGATTTATGCTAAAAAAACAACAGACTATGAGTTTTCTGTAACCAATACCATAGTTCAAAAGGAACGTTTTCGTTACTTTATTAAAGTACCTGAATTGGCTCAGTTTTATTCAGAAATTACGGATTATAGAACGGCTAAGGATATTGGTATAGACCGACCAGAAAAGAATGAGGTTTTATATAATATTCCTCCTACACCAGACCAAGAAGATTTTATCAAGCGACTGATGGCATTTGCTGAAACAGGTGATGCAACTTTGTTAGGTAGGCCTCCTTTGAGCCCAAGTGAAGAAACAGCTAAGATGTTAATTGCTACGAATTACGCTAGAAAAATGTCGTTGGATATGCGAATGATAGACCCAAGTTATGAGGATCATATTGATAATAAAGCCTCACATTGTGCAAAAAACATTAATGAGTATTATCAAAAATATAAGCCTCAAAAAGGAACACAATTTGTGTTTTCAGATTTAGGAACATACAAACCTAATGAATGGACACCTTACTCAGAAATTAAACGAAAATTAGTAGAGGATTATAACATTCCTCCAAATGAAATTAGGTTTATACAAGAGGCTAAAAATCAAAATGCTCGTGAGAAAATTATTGAGCAAATGAATGAGGGAAAAATCCGTGTGTTGTTTGGTTCTACTGAAATGCTAGGAACTGGGGTTAATGCCCAACAACGAGCTGTAGCTATTCATCATTTGGATACGCCTTGGCGACCAAGTGATTTAGCACAACGAGATGGGCGTGCTATTAGAAAAGGTAATGAAATTGCTAAACATTTTGCAGATAATAAGGTGGATGTGATTATTTATGCCGTTGAGAAATCATTAGATAGTTACAAATTTAATTTACTATTTAACAAACAACTATTTATAGACCAATTAAAGAAAAATAACTTAGGTAAACGAACGATTGACGAAGGAAGTATGGATGAAAGCTCTGGTATGAACTTTTCGGAGTATGTGGCGATTTTATCAGGAAATACAGATTTATTAGAAAAAGCCAAATTAGAAAAGCAGATTACGGCTTTAGAGGGTGAGAGAAAAGCCTTTCACCGTTCAAAATGGGATTCTAAAAACAAATTAGAAACCTTAAAGGCACGAGTGGAAATCAGTAATGAACGCATTGAAGGACTGGCTCATGACCAAAAGCAATTTTTATCCCAAATGAAAACGGACGATGAGGGTAATATTATAAACCCAATTGAGCTTAAAGATTTTGTGTCAAGTGATGAAAAGAAAATTGGAGAGAAACTTAACGAACTTGCCAAAAATATGAATACCGAAGGCGAGTATCGTATTATTGGAAGTTTATATGGGTTTAGTTTGCTAATCAAAACAGATGCAACCATGAAAGATGAGTTTCAGTTTACTGAAAACCGTTTTTTTGTACTTGGAAGTGGTGATATAAAATACACTCATAACAATGGTAAGTTAGCAAATGATCCAATCTTAGCCTCTCGTAATTTTGTCAATGCTTTGCTTAAAATTCCTAATTTATTAGAAAAGGAAAAAGAGCTTTTAGAGAAAAACAAACAGCCTATTTTTACACTTGAAGAAGTTGTTAATGGTCAGTGGCGAAAAGAAAATGAACTTAAAGAATTAAAATCTGAATTAGAGGTGTTGAATAGAAAAATTGATGCTGATTTGAATCCTATAAATGAACAACAAGAGGAACAAAAAGAAAGTGAAAAAGAAGAGATTACTAAAAGTAAAGGACGGAAGATGTAAAAAAATGATAAGTTTATTTAAAAACCATATAAATATGTTTACTTTTGTAGTCTAATTTAATTTAATATAAATAAACTCAATTTAGTATGGAATTTTCTTTAAACGTTAATGGATTTGATGAAAAAATAAGTTATAAAAATATAGATGTTAAAGAATTGTTTCATAATGGTATAAAAGAAAATCTAGTAAAGTATGAGTATGTCTTTGGAACAGTAGAGTTTAGAGAAATTTGTTTAGATATAGGTAGTGTCCTTATTAGTAATTACCACTTTAAGATAGAAGGTTTAAGATTATATAATAGTCTGAAAGGAGAAATGGTAGAGATGCATTTTAACCTTGGTAACACTATAGAGATGGGTAAAAACTTCAAGGATAGTTTGTTTATGAAACCTATGACCTATAATTTGTTAGGTTTAAAAAATGTTGATGGTTTTGTAAATTTCGGTAAAGGTAAGTTATTTAGAACTTTTGATGTTCATTTTAATGATAAGTTTCTTAATAAAATTAAAGAGTTTCCTAAAATTAAGGAATTTTTAAATTGTTATAATGATGAAAATACTGCAGTATTATATCCAGAAGGACTTCCTATTTCTAACGAAATGAAAGACATTATAAATAAAATTATAAATTGTGATTTGCCTAAACATCTGCATAAGGATTATATAGAAAGTAAGGTTTTGGAATTATTTTGTTTGCATTTAGTCCCTTCTGTGAATAAGACAATACAACATTGTAAATTTTCAGATGAACAAATACGAAAGATAAACAAAGTTAAAGCCTATATAGAAAAGAACTTGAAAAGATCAGTAAGTGTTAAGGAGTTAGTTGATAAATTTGATATAAAAGAATATAAATTAAAACAAGGATTTACGATTTTGTTTGGAACAAGTGTTTTCAATTATTCTATGGAATACCGAATGAAATATGCTTGTAAATTAATAGAGCAAGGTAATAGTATAGATAAAGTTTACCCTTTGGTAGGGTATGCTAATCATTCCAGTTTTAGTAAGGCTTTTAAAACTTGTTTAGGCTTTTCACCTTTAAGTGTTAAACGATCTAATATGTTGTAAATTATGAGAAGCGTTAGTTTGTATCTTGTTTTGTTCTTTTTATGTATGTCTTGTCAAGATGATTTACTTGTAGAGCCTCATCGCTATACGGACATCCCTAAAAGTGGAAGTATGACAGAGAAGTATTTAGACTCTCTGTATATCTATACTAATGAAATTTGGTTATGGAATGATTATTTACCAAGTTATAAAAATGCAAATATTAGAACATATGCTAATGCTAATTCGCCTTTAAAGGCTTATCAAAATGCTTTAATAAATTATTTAGGTGGTGTTATAAACCCGAAGGATAACTGTCCCTTTGAAAAGAAATTATCTAATGGACAACTTAAATATTCACATTTATCTGAAAGTGTTAAATATGGTTCTCGTGCCGAATTATCCGTACAAGGCTATGGTAATGGGTTCGGGTTTGATATTGGAAAACTAAGTTATAATGATATACGTGTTGCTTATGTCAATTCGGGCTCTTCTGCTGAAAAGGCAGGTCTGTTAAGAGGTGACCAACTATTAAAAATAAATGGTATTGAAGTTACTAATTTTGATTTTGCAAAAGAAAAACTAAATGAACATCAGTTAAAACTGACCTTACAACGACAAGATGGCAAACTCTATCAAACTGAAGTTTATAAAAGTACTTATCGTAGTGATGCTATTTATAAACATAAAATACTTGATGTTTCAGGAACAAAAATTGGCTATTTGGCATACGCACGATTTTCAAATACTGATATCACTAAAGCTAAATTAGATGCTATTTTTAAGACATATGCCGAAAATAATATTGAAACTCTTGTGGTAGATTTACGATATAATGGTGGTGGTTTTGTATCTTCCACTCGTTATTTAGCGAATTTAATTGCTCCAAATTCACTAAACGGAAAAGCAATGTATAGTGAGCATTATAATAAGATGATGCGAGAAAGAAGAGCCACTATTTTTGTGGATTTTAGTGTGGCTAACAACTCGTATAATTTTGAGAAATCAGGTAGTTTAAAGGGAATTAAAAAACTGTATTTTATTGTTTCTGGTAATACTGCATCGGCATCTGAAATGCTGATTAACATTTTTAAACCTTACTTAAATGTTAGAATAGTAGGAACACAAACTTATGGAAAGCCTATCGGCTTTTTCGGACTTAAATTTGATGATTACAACTTATTTATCAGTAGTTTTTTAATTAAAAACTCTAAAAATCAGTGTGATTATTTTGATGGCTTTATTCCAGATATCTTTGCAATAGATGATTTAACTTATGATTTCGGAGATATTAAAGAAGATTGCTTATCAAAAGTTGTTCAAGATATTACAGGAAATCATATCAGATTAAGGAGTTCTACATTTAGAAATATCTCAAATACTTTATATATACAGCAAGAAAATGTTTTAATTCAAGATAAATTTCGTTTACTTCCTTAAAATTAGAATGTATATCTTCTAACAATTTTAATATTTTCTTAAAAACATCATCACTTTATTTTTGATTTAATAACAACAACAATACTCAACCCTTTTAGAATTGTTGAATTGATAAAAATGCACTAAAATCACTATTTTTTAAAATTTTAAAACACTATATATCAGTTTGTTATATTTTAGTTTGCTAAATTTTAACATTTCTTTAACAGTTTTTTAAAACATTGGAAAACTAATCTAATCTTTATGAAAACTAAATCTAAATAATATTTATTTTCTTTGCACCCGAATAAAATTAAATAAATTTTTCATTTGAGAGGGTCATTTCAAAGGGGATTTTTTCCCCTCTTTAATGGCTTGCTAAAAATGTTAAAGGAGTTTTAAATATTCAAAAAAAGGATTAGTTTAATTAAAAAAAACAAAAAATGTTTAGTATTAAAAAAATGACAAAAAAATTGTGTGTTACGACAACAGCAATGTTATTCATGATGGTATTTACAATTACCTCATGTAGTGACAAGGAATGTCCAGTAGTGCCAACTACTGGAACACCAGACCCTACGCCAAGTGAATTAAAACTTTTTGATAACAAGGTAATACATGGTAAAAAACTTGTATATAGTTTTGACAAAGAGTTAAAAAAGGAACTTGCTGAGAAAACTACAGCTTATAAGGTAACTAAAAAAGATGGAAAAGAAGTACCTGTAAGTAAGGTAGAGTTGAATGTTTATAAACCACACTACCCTGATGTAAAAGTAACAGATGTTACCCTTATTTTAGGAGAATCTTTAAAGACAGGTGATTACACTGTAAGCTTTAATGGTTTAGAAGCAAAAGATGGCACTAAACTTAAAGAAGATGCAACTAAACAAAGCATTAGTTATAAGTCTCGTTGGAAGAAAGTTGAGGGTTTAAAGGTAGAACCTTTTGTTTATGAAATGTGCCTGTTTTATATAGTTTAACAAATAACAAAGAGATAAAACTTAAAACTAAAACTGAGGTTAATCAGAGTGAAGATTGGGATATTAGTTTCTATTTTGAAAGTAAGAGGATGAGAATGGGACCAAGAAGTAGGTTTCAGTTAAAATTAGAAATAGGAGGTGAAGAAAATCTGAATACAGAGAGACGCTCAATTATTGGAAATGGTATAGAATATTCTTTAAATTCTGAAAATTATAAACCTGTTAATAATGTAGATGAGATTAAAGAAATAAAACTTGGTAAAGAAGGAATGCAAGCAGGTATTCTTGATGTTGTAGATGCAAAAGAAGGTGATAAATTTGG
>PDWI01005899.1_pt1 | contig 15595 bp, 11 predicted proteins | sample 1430891 | NCBI WGS metagenome assembly PDWI01 (sample SAMN01162508, study PRJNA174530) | Oral metagenome, whole genome shotgun sequencing project. | biome: Marine environment; feature: Marine mammal; material: Swab sample of the gingival sulcus; isolation source: swab sample of gingival sulcus... | reverse complement strand
GATTAACCCAATTGCGATGGATGAAGGATTGCGTTTCGCGATTCGTGAAGGTGGTCGTACCGTAGGTGCAGGTGTTGTATCAAAAGTTGTTGAGTAATACTGAGCTTTTGTTATAGTCACGCTCCATTTGTTATAAGCGGGGGAGTTGATTCTCCCTCGTTTTGTAGTTTCAGCTAATTTTTAAAGAATTAGGCCAGTAGCTCAATTGGCAGAGCAACGGTCTCCAAAACCGTAGGTTGGGGGTTCGATTCCCTCCTGGCCTGCCATCTGAAACACAATAAAATTAAATTCCAAGCAGGTGAATAAGTAAATGACAGCTAATGCAGAGTCGAAGAGCTCAACGATTGACATTATAAAGCTGTTAGTTGCGTTAGCGTTGTTAATTGCATCTATCACTGGTTTTTATTTATTCAGCGAAGCTTCGTTGTTGTATCGTGTACTGGGTTTGCTTGCCGTTGCTGGTGCTGGCGTGGCGTTGGCGCTAACAACTGAAAAAGGCAAAGGCTTGCTCACTTTTATGGGTGCTGCTAGGACCGAAGTTCGGAAGGTTGTGTGGCCCTCACGTCAAGAAACAATGCAGACCACGCTGATGGTCTTCATTATCGTAGTCATTCTGTCAATATTTCTCTGGTTTGTTGATATGTTCCTTGGTTGGGGAGTGAAAGCTCTCTTGGCTACTGGGAGTTAATTGTCATGGCTATGCGTTGGTATGTAGTGCATGCGTACTCAAATTTCGAGGCCCGGGTTAAGTCTTCCATCGAAGAACGTATTGAGCGTTTAGGCTTGCAAGAGTTCTTCGGTCGCATTCTCGTTCCCACTGAGGATGTGGTTGAGATGCGCGACGGGCAGAAACGTAAGAGTTCAAGAAAGTTTTTTCCAGGTTATGTTTTGGTCGAAATGGATATGAACGATGAGTCATGGCATTTGATTAAGGATACACCGAAGGTGCTTGGTTTTATTGGTGGAACCAGCGATAAGCCAGCACCGATCACTGAAAAAGAAGCGAATGCGATTATGAATCGCATAGAGGAGGGTGTGGACGCACCCCGGCCTAAAGTTCTATTTGAAGTGGGTGAAGTGGTTCGAGTTAAGGATGGCCCATTTAACGACTTTAATGGGGTTGTTGAAGAGGCTAATTATGAGAAGAGTAAGTTGCTCGTCTCGGTACAGATTTTTGGGCGCTCAACACCTGTTGAGCTGGAGTTCTTTCAGGTTGAAAAAGTCTGATTTTAGATAATCTACTGGGGAGTCGGGAGACGTTTGCACCCACTGGAGTAAGTAATGGCTAAAAAAGTACAAGCGTACATTAAATTACAGGTGCCTGCTGGTCAGGCGAACCCTAGTCCACCAGTTGGGCCTGCTTTGGGTCAGCATGGTGTGCAGATCATGGAGTTCTGTAAGGCGTTCAACGCGGCAACTCAGAATGTTGAGAATGGCTTGCCGATTCCTGTTGTTATCACTGTATATAATGATCGCAGTTTCACCTTTATCACGAAGACGCCGCCGGCTTCAGTATTGATTCTTAAGGCATTGGGTCTTAAGAGTGGTAGTGCGACGCCGAATAGTAAGAAGGTCGGTAAGATGACACGTGAGCAGGTTGAAGAAATTTGCAAAATGAAAGAGCCTGATCTGACGTCGGCCGATATGGATGCGGCGGTTCGCACCATTGCGGGTACTGCGCGTAGTATGGGTATTGACGTGGAGGGTGTGTGATATGGCTAAGCTAACTAAACGTCAAAAGGCCATTGCTGAAAAAGTAGATATCGATAAAACATATTCCATTGCGGAAGGGTTTGATCTACTAAAAGAATTACCACAGAGTAAGTTTACTGAGAGTGTGGATGTCAGTATTAACTTGGGTGTGGATCCTCGTAAATCAGACCAGGTTATTCGCGGCGCGACCGTGCTGCCTAATGGTACGGGTAAGTCCGTTCGTGTGGCGGTATTTACCCAAGGTGCCAACGCTGATGCTGCAAAAGAAGCAGGTGCGGATGTTGTCGGTTTTGAAGATCTGGCCGAAGAAGTCAAGCAAGGTAATATGGACTTTGATGTTGTCATCGCTAGCCCTGATGCCATGCGGATTGTTGGTCAGTTAGGTCAAATCTTAGGGCCTCGTGGTCTGATGCCTAACCCTAAAGTTGGTACAGTAACGCCGAATGTTGCTGAAGCAGTCAAGAATGCCAAGTCTGGTCAGGTTCGTTACAGAACGGATCGTGCGGGTATTATTCATTGCCGTATTGGTAATGTTGACTTTGATTCCGCAAAGCTTGAGGAGAACCTGGTTGCGTTGATGGGTGCTTTGAATAAGGCAAAGCCGGCTACTGCAAAGGGTGTTTTCTTTAAGAAGGTGTCTGTTTCAACGACGATGGGGCCTGGTTTGGCTGTAGATCACTCTTCAGTGAAGTTTTAAAAGATTATGATGCCTGACTCGTCGTTTGGTTGAGGTCAGGCTGATTGATACCCTCAGGGGTATGCCAGAAATGGCAAAAGATATACTTTTTTAGTATGTCGTCGGAGACCGTAGGTGTTCCTGAAGCTTGGGACTTAAATAGCCTGCGCAGATGACGTAAGCCAAGTCAGTAATGATTTGGGGCACGTCACTAGTATCACTCAGTAGTTGGGGGTGTTTGATTAACGGTGGTTTGTGCACCGAATTAAAGAGGTAAGTGCTGTGGCATTAACTTTGGAAGACAAAAAGAAGATTGTCTCTGAGGTCGCTGCGGTGGCTGCAGAAGCTCATTCCGCGGTGGCTGCTGAATACCGTGGTTTGACTGTGGGTGAAATGACGGAAATGCGTGTGAAAGCACGTGAGTCCGGTGTTTACCTGCGAGTGGTAAAGAATAACCTGGCTAAATTGGCTGTTGCTGGTACAGAGTTTGAGTGTATGAGTGAGAGCTTTTCTGGGCCATTGGTGTTGGCGTTTTCTCAGGAAGACCCCGGTTCGGCTGCTCGTTTAGTTGAGGCTTTTGCAAAAGATCATGACAAGCTGGTTGTTAAATCTCTGGCTGTGGGTGGGGAAATGTACCCTGCCTCTGAGCTTGAGCGCTTGTCCAAGTTGCCTACACGCGACCAAGCGTTGGCAATTTTGGCTGGTACTCTGAAAGCACCGCTGGACAAATTGGCACGTACTATCAACGAAGTGCCAGGCAAGCTTGTACGTACTGTTGCCGCTGTGCGTGATCAGAAAGAAGAGACTGCCGCTTAATCTGAGCGGTACGTTTGTTTAACTGTTTATACTGACTTATAGAGTTTTAGGAGAAATACAATGGCTCTTTCTAAAGAAGAAATTTTGGAAGGCATTGCAGAACTAAGTGTTATGGAGATCGTTGATCTGGTCTCTGCGATGGAAGAAAAGTTTGGTGTATCGGCTGCCGCTGCGGTTGCTGCTGCTCCTGTTGCTGCGGCTGCTACTGAGGCCGTTGCAGAGAAGGATGAGTTTGACGTAGTTATGACCAGCTTCGGTGATAACAAAATCGGCGTAATTAAGGTGGTACGTGCAATCACTGGTCTTGGTTTGAAAGAGGCTAAGGCGATGGTTGAAGGTATGCCTGCAACTGTTAAAGAAGGTGTTGCTAAAGGTGATGCTGAAGACGTACAAAAGCAACTGGAAGAAGCTGGCGCTACTGTCGAGCTGAAGTAAGTTGCAACACCCTGAAGGTGGCTTTTGCTGCTTTCAAAAACGATGGGCTGGTAGCAATAATTGCTGCCGGCCTTTTGTCGCTTTAAAGTGCTCCCGCCCGTTACTAGATGAGGAAACACGATGGCTTTGACCTTCACTGAGAAGAAACGTATCCGCAAGGATTTTGGTAAACGTCCGCAGGTAATGGACATTCCATCCTTGTTGGCGATTCAATTAAGCTCGTTTAGACAATTTTTACAAACCGGGTTAAAGCCGGAAGAACGTAAAAACATTGGTCTGCACGGTGCGTTTAGTTCGGTATTCCCAATTAGTAGCTACTCTGGTTTTGTTCATTTGGAGTACGTGGATTATCGCCTTAGCGAGCCTGTGTTTGATGTTCGTGAGTGTCAGTTACGTGGCTTGACTTATGCGTCATCCCTGCGGGTGCTATTGCGTTTGGTTATCTATGATAAAGATGCACCAAAAAACACCCGTGTCGTTAAGGATATAAAAGAGCAGGAAGTCTATCTTGGCGAGATGCCATTAATGACTGATAAGGGGACTTTTGTCATTAATGGTACTGAGCGAGTCATTGTGTCTCAGTTGCATCGTTCTCCTGGTGTGTTCTTTGATCACGATAAGGGTAAAACGAATACCTCTGGCAAGTTGTTACATAATGCACGCGTCATTCCTTATCGCGGCTCATGGTTGGACTTCGAGTTTGACCCCAAAGATTCCGTATTCGTCCGTATTGATCGTCGCCGCAAATTGCCAGCGACTGTCTTGCTGCGTGCGTTAGGTATGGAGACAGAGGAAATTCTGGATTTCTTCTTTGACACCATCGAAGTCACATTAAATAAAACCAAAATTCAGATGGCGTTGGATCCACAGCGCTTACGGGGTGACTTGGCAACATTTGATATCGTCATTGATGGCGATGTCGTCGTTGAGAAAGGTCGTCGTATTACGGCTAAACATATTCGTACTTTAGAAAAGTCTGGCATGAAAACTCTGGAAGTTCCTGAGGAGTACATGGTATCTAAAGTAATCGCGCACAATATTGTTGATAAGTCTACGGGTGAGTTGCTGGTGGCGGCAAACACTGAAGTGACGGATGAACTGATTGGGACGTTGCGTGATAATGGTATTAAGAAGTTTGAGATTCTGTATACCAATGAGTTGGATTGTGGGGCGTTTATTTCAAACACATTGAATATTGACCAGACACGGTCGCAACTGGAAGCGCAGGTAGAAATCTATCGCATGATGCGTCCGGGAGAGCCACCAACCAAAGAGTCTGCGGAAAACTTATTCCATAACTTGTTCTTTACTGAAGAGCGTTATGATCTCTCTGATGTTGGCCGGATGAAGTTCAATCGTCGTCTGGAGTATGCAGAAGAAGTAGGACCGTCGATTCTGTTTGATAAGCGTTATTTGAGCAGTCGTACCGATGCTTTGTCGAAAGAGTTGGTTGAGAAGTATGGTGCGCAATACGACAAGCTGAAGGCCGGAGGCAAAGCCGATTCAGATATCGTGAACGTACTGAAGTGCTTGATCGATATTCGTAATGGTCATGGCGTGATTGATGATATTGATCACTTGGGGAATCGCCGCGTACGTAGCGTTGGTGAAATGGCTGAAAATGCATTCCGTATCGGTTTGGTACGTGTTGAACGTGCGGTTAAAGAGCGTCTGACTGTTGCGGAAAGTGAAGGTCTGATGCCTCAGGATATGGTGAATGCAAAGCCAGTGTCTGCGGCAGTGAAAGAGTTTTTCGGTTCTAGCCAGCTGTCTCAGTTCATGGATCAGAATAATCCGTTATCAGAGGTGACTCATAAGCGCCGTATCTCGGCATTGGGTCCTGGTGGCTTGACACGTGAACGTGCTGGTTTTGAGGTGCGCGACGTGCATCCGACTCACTACGGTCGTGTATGCCCCATCGAAACACCGGAAGGGCCAAACATCGGTTTGATTAACTCCTTGGCGGTTTTCGCAAAGAGTAACGATTACGGTTTTCTTGAGACGCCATACCGGAAAGTGGTGAATGGTGTCGCGACGGATCAGATTGATTATCTGTCTGCGATTGAAGAGTCGCGCTTTGTTATCGCACAGGCGAACGCTGAGCTTGACGAGGAAAATCGTTTCGTAAAAGACATGATTTCCACACGTTACCAGAATGAGTTCACACTGTCTTCAGTAGACGATGTGGAATACATGGATGTATCGCCAAAGCAGATTGTATCGGTTGCAGCTTCCTTGATTCCGTTTCTTGAGCACGACGATGCAAACCGTGCATTGATGGGATCAAACATGCAACGCCAGGCTGTGCCTTGTTTGCGTGCCGAAACGCCCGTATCTGGAACAGGAATGGAGCGAGTTGTTGCGGTTGATTCAGGGTCAACAGTCAGTGCCCGCCGTGGTGGTGTTGTAGATGCTGTGGATGCTGCGCGTATCGTGGTTCGTGTTAATGATGACGAAGCGCAAGGTGGTGGTGTTGATATTTACAACCTGATTAAGTACACACGTTCTAATCAGAATACCTGCCTGAATCAGCGTCCCATCGTTAAAGTAGGGGATGTTATCGCGCGTGGCGATGTGTTGGCGGATGGCTCGTCCACTGACCTTGGTGAGTTGGCTTTGGGTCAGAACATGAAGATCGCCTTTATGCCGTGGAATGGTTACAACTTCGAGGACTCCATTCTGATTTCAGAACGAGTGGTTGAGGAGGATCGTTTTACCTCAATTCATATCGAAGAAATCACTTGTCTGGCTCGTGATACAAAGTTAGGCCCTGAAGAAATTACCGCAGATATTCCGAATGTCAGTGAGGGCTTGTTGTCCAAGCTGGATGAGTCTGGAATTATCCACGTAGGTGCGGAAGTAAAGCCGGGTGATATTCTGGTGGGTAAGGTGACTCCAAAAGGGGAAACTCAGCTTACACCTGAGGAAAAACTGCTACGTGCGATCTTTGGTGAAAAGGCGTCTGATGTTAAGGATACCTCTTCGCGTGTTTCGACCAGTACCTACGGTACAGTTATTGATGTTCGTGTGTTTACTCGTGATGGTGTCGAGAGGGACGAGCGGGCCAAGGCGATCACCGAGTCTGAGTTAGCCAAAGTTCGCAATGACTTGCGTGATGAGCTGCGTGTCTTTGAAGAAGACTTATTCGACCGTGTTGCGAAACTGGTACTGAATAAGGTAGCTGACGGTGGAGCAGGCGACATCAAATCCGGTGGGAAGGTGACCCGCGCTTATCTGGATGAGCTTGAGCGTAAAGACTGGTTCGCACTTCGTATGCGTAACGAAGAAGTGAATGAGCAGCTTGAGACCATGCATCAGTTGCTGCTGGATCAGAAGAAGTATTACGAGGAGCGTCTTCAAAAGCAAAAAGAGAAGCTGACTGCAGGTGATGATCTGGCGCCGGGCGTGCTGAAGATGATTAAGGTGTATGTCGCTGTCAAGCGCCGTATGCAGCCTGGTGATAAGATGGCGGGTCGTCACGGTAACAAAGGTGTGGTTTCACGCATTGTTCCGGTTGAAGATATGCCTTACATGGCCAATGGTGAGCCGGTTGATATTGTATTGAACCCATTGGGTGTACCGTCCCGAATGAATGTTGGACAGGTACTGGAAACGCACTTGGGTTGGGCGGCTAAAGGCTTGGGTGAGAAAATCGGTCGAATGATTGACGCGAAAGCTCAGGTTGACGAGTTACGTGCCTTCTTAACGGATATTTATAGTACCGGCGGTAGTCCTCATCAGGGCGCGGCTGATATTGCCGAAATGAATGATGCGGAAGTGCTGGAAATGGCGGGTAATTTGCGTCGTGGCGTACCGATGGCGACCCAGGTATTTGATGGTGCAACTGAGGAAGAGATTCGCGCGATGCTAAAGCTTGCTGATCTTCCTGAATCAGGTCAGATCAGACTGTATGACGGTCGTACGGGTGACCCATTTGAGCGGGACGTGACCGTTGGCTACATGCACATGCTGAAGTTGAACCACTTGGTTGATGACAAGATGCACGCACGCTCGACTGGTCCTTACAGCCTTGTTACTCAGCAGCCACTGGGTGGTAAAGCGATGTTTGGTGGTCAGCGTTTTGGTGAGATGGAAGTGTGGGCACTGGAGGCTTACGGTGCTGCATATACCTTGCAGGAAATGTTGACGGTCAAGTCGGATGATGTGCAGGGTCGTAACCGCATGTATAAGAACATTGTTGATGGAAACCTGAACATGGAAGCAGGTATGCCAGAGTCCTTTAATGTATTGATGAAGGAAATCCGCTCGCTGGGTATCCATATTGAGCTTGAGAGAGACTAAGCGTGATAATTGATGTGGTGGGGTCGCTGGCTTCGCCGCTATTTATGATGCAGCAACAATGTAAACGCAGGATTTAAGGCGATTAATATGAAAGATTTATTAAATATCTTTAAGCAGCAGACAGAAGTAGAAGAGTTTGACCGCATTCGAATCGGGCTGGCATCGCCTGAAATTATCCGCGCTTGGTCGTATGGTGAAGTAAAGAAGCCTGAAACAATCAACTACAGAACTTTTAAGCCAGAGCGTGATGGTTTGTTCTGTGCGAAGATTTTTGGCCCGGTGAAGGATTATGAATGTCTGTGCGGAAAGTACAAGCGCCTGAAGCACCGTGGCGTTGTGTGTGAAAAGTGTGGGGTTGAGGTTACACAGACCAAGGTACGTCGTGAGCGCATGGGGCATATTGAACTGGCTTGTCCGGTTGCGCATATCTGGTTCCTGAAGTCACTGCCTTCGCGTATTGGCCTGTTTTTGGATATGACACTGCGTGACATTGAGCGCGTATTGTACTTTGAAGCGTTTGTGGTTACTGACCCAGGCATGTCCACGCTTGAGCGTGGTCAGTTGTTGAGTGATGAAGCTTATCTTGAAGCCGTTGAAGAACATGGTGAAGAGTTTGAGGCGGCGATGGGCGCAGAAGCGGTGCTGCACATGCTGCGTGCGGTTGACCTGAAAGAGTCGATTGCGCAGATGCGTGAGGAAGCGGCTGCGACAAACTCAGAAACCAAGTTGAAGCGTATCGGTAAGCGTCTGAAGTTGATGGAGTCTTTCCTAGAGTCAGAAAACAATCCTGAGTGGATGATTTTGACTGCTCTGCCTGTTCTACCTCCGGATTTACGACCACTGGTTCCGCTGGATGGTGGCCGTTTCGCGACTTCAGATTTGAACGATCTGTATCGCCGTGTGATCAATCGTAATAACCGTTTGCGCCGTCTGCTTGACCTGAATGCGCCGGATATCATTGTCCGAAATGAAAAGCGTATGCTTCAGGAGTCGGTGGATGCGCTATTGGATAATGGACGTCGTGGCCGCGCGATCACAGGTTCTAATCGTCGCCCTCTGAAGTCTTTGGCCGACATGATCAAAGGTAAACAGGGACGCTTCCGTCAGAACCTGCTGGGTAAGCGTGTTGACTACTCCGGTCGCTCCGTAATCGTGGTCGGGCCTACGTTGCGCTTGCATCAGTGCGGTTTGCCAAAAAAGATGGCGCTGGAGTTATTCAAGCCCTTTATTTTCGGCAAGTTACAGCGTTTGGGGTTGGCGACCACTGTAAAGGCGGCCAAAAAGCTGGTCGAGCGTGAAACGTCTGAGGTCTGGGATATTCTTGCGGATATTATTCGTGAGCATCCGGTTATGCTGAACCGCGCACCGACACTTCACCGTTTGGGTATTCAGGCGTTCGAGCCTATTTTGATTGAAGGTAAAGCGATTCAGTTGCATCCACTGGTTTGTACGGCGTTCAACGCTGACTTTGATGGCGATCAGATGGCGGTGCATGTGCCTTTGTCGATTGAGGCGCAGATGGAAGCTCGCGTTTTGATGATGGCCACGAATAATGTGTTATCTCCTGCCAATGGTGAGCCGATCATTGTGCCGTCTCAGGACATCGTATTGGGCCTTTATTACATGAGCCGTGAAAGCATCAATGCAAAAGGTGAGGGTATGGTGTTGTCTTCAACCGATGAAGCGTTACGTGCTTACGAGACTGGGCAGGCATCGTTGCATGCGCGTGTTAAAGTCAGAATTGATGATACACACATGGATGACAACGGCGAGGTTGTTCGTACAAATCGCATTGTTGATACAACGGTAGGTCGTGCCATTTTGCGGGGAGTGCTTCCCGATGGCATGCCTTTTGAGTTGTTAAACTGTGTCCTTAAAAAGAAGTCGATTTCTAACTTGATCAATGAAGCCTATCGTACGGTTGGCCTGAAAGAGACGGTTATTTTTGCCGATCAGTTGATGTATACGGGTTACCGTTATGCAACGAAGGCAGGCATGTCTTTCTGCTCGCAAGACATGGAAATTCCAGAGGCGAAGTCAGAAATTCTGGCGCGCGCAGAAGACGACGTAAAAGAAATTCAGGATCAGTATGCATCTGGTTTGGTTACTCAGGGTGAGCGCTATAACAAGGTTGTTGATATTTGGGCGCGTACTAATGAGCAGGTAGCTAAGGCAATGATGGATGGTCTTGGTAAAGAGACTGTCGTGAATGCGCAGGGTGAGTCTGAGGAGCAGGATTCGTTTAACTCTGTGTATATGATGGCTGACTCTGGTGCACGTGGTTCTGCTGCGCAGATCAGGCAGTTGGCGGGGATGCGTGGCTTGATGGCGAAGCCGGATGGTTCGATCATCGAAACACCTATTACCTCAAACTTCCGTGAAGGTCTGAATGTACTTCAGTACTTCATCTCGACGCACGGTGCTCGTAAAGGATTGGCTGATACCGCACTGAAAACAGCAAACTCAGGTTATTTGACCCGTCGTTTGGTTGATGTTGCTCAGGATATGGTAGTCACCAGTAGCGACTGTGGAACTCAGGAAGGCTTGATGATGAAGCCCATCATTGACGGTGGTGATGTGGTTGAGCCATTGAGTCAACGAGTGTTGGGTCGTGTGACTGCTGTAGATGTTCTTAATGCCAAGGAAGAAGTAGTTATTCCTGCGAATACGCTTCTCGACGAGGAATGGACGAATCAACTTGATGAGCTGGGTGTCGATGAAATAGTCGTTCGCTCGGCTATTACTTGTGATGCTGATCACGGGGTTTGTGCGCATTGTTATGGTCGTGACTTGGGTCGTGGCCATTTGGTTAATGTGGGTGAGGCCGTCGGAGTGGTGGCTGCACAGTCGATTGGTGAGCCGGGGACGCAGTTGACAATGCGTACCTTCCATATTGGTGGTGCGGCAAGCCGATCCGCTGCCGAGAGTAATATCACGGTTAAGTCAGACGGTAAGATTCGTTTGACTAATGTGAAAACTGTAACCAACAAAGATGGTAACTTGGTTGCAGTGTCACGCTCGGGTGAGTTAAGTGTTGAAGATGATCACGGGCGCGAGCGTGAGCGTTACAAGGTTGTGTACGGAGCGGTCATCACTGTTGCAGAAGGTGATGAGGTGCAGCGTGGTCAGGTTGTTGCTAACTGGGATCCACATACACATCCAATCGTTTCGGAAGTTGCGGGTAAGCTTGATTTCGTAGACTTCATGGATGGTGCAACCGTTAATACTCAGATTGATGAGATGACTGGTTTGAGCTCGACGGTTATTACTGATCCGGCAACTCGCGCAGCGGGTGCGAAGGACATGAACCCAATGGTACGTTTGTTGGATGAGAACGGCGAAAGCATGTTCTTTGAGAACACACGTATACCCGTTCAGTATCCGTTGGCCGGTGGTGCCGTTATTAGTCTGTCGAACGGTGCAGCGGTGCAGGTGGGTGATGTTATTGCTCGTTTGCCTCAGGAGTCCTCTAAAACTCGTGATATTACAGGTGGTTTGCCTCGCGTTGCTGACTTGTTTGAAGCACGTAAGCCTAAGAACGCTGCTATTCTTGCGGAGATCTCAGGGACGGTTTCTTGGGGTAAGGAAACAAAGGGGAAGAAGCGTCTGGTGCTAACCGCTGATGACGGTGAAACCTATGAAGTCCTGATTCCTAAGTGGCGTAACCTGGATGTATTTGAAGGCGCTAAAGTTGAAAAGGGCGAAATGATCGCAGGCGGCGAGCCAAGCTCTCATGATATTCTGCGCCTCTTGGGACCTGCAAAGCTGGCTGAGTATCTGGTCAAGGAGATTCAAGAGGTTTATCGTCTTCAGGGTGTAAAGATCAACGATAAGCATGTTGAGATTATTTCTCGTCAGATGATGCGTAAGGTGCTAGTGACTGGCTCTGGTGATAGCCCATTCTTGAAGGGTGAGCAGATTGATTATAGTCAGGTGAAAGAGGTGAATGAGCAGCTCGAGGCTGAGGGTAAGCTGGTTGCAACATATGATCGCTTGTTGCTGGGTATTACTAAGGCTTCTTTGGTGACTGATTCCTTTATTTCTGCGGCGTCGTTCCAAGAGACAACCCGCGTCTTGACTGAGGCGGCTGTTCGTGGTGCCGCTGATGATTTGCGTGGCCTGAAAGAGAACGTTATCGTCGGTCGTCTGATTCCAGCAGGAACTGGTTTAGCGCATCACGATGAGCGTAAGAACAAATCAGGTTTGAGTATGGATAATCTTGGTTTGGGCGCTATGCCTGCTTCTGGTGAGGCTGTGTTTGAAGTAGATACAGCGACATCCGCATCGTCCACAGAGTCTGCTGGAGCGGAGGCGTCACCAATTGAGATTGATGAGTAAGTGAAGTAAGTTTTTGATTTACTAGCTAATATAAACTAACAGGCGCGACAGGAGAAAAACTCCAACTATTCTGTGTTCCAAGCTTGACAGCGTTAGGTGTGGAGCATAGAATTTCGCGCCTTCAATGGGCTTATTATTAGTCGATTGTATTTGTGGGAGCTTTGCTGTTGAAACAAAGTTCCTTTGAAATTAGGAGATGTTTTTTCAATGGCAACGATTAACCAGTTGGTTCGTAAACCACGTACTCGCAAACCGGAAAAAAGTAATGTTCCGGCGCTGGAGGCATGTCCTCAAAAGCGTGGTGTATGTACTCGTGTATACACAACAACACCCAAGAAGCCGAACTCTGCGCTGCGTAAAGTGGCTCGTGTGCGTTTAACGAACGGATTTGAAGTAAGTAGCTATATTGGTGGTGAAGGCCATAACCTTCAAGAGCACTCGGTTGTGCTTATTCGAGGTGGTCGTGTTAAAGACTTACCAGGTGTGCGCTATCACGTTGTTCGCGGAAGCTTGGATACCCAAGGTGTTCAGAACCGTAAGCAGGGTCGCTCTAAGTATGGTGCGAAGCGTCCTAAGAGCTAATTTAATCAACGAATTGATAAAGAGATAGATCATGCCTAGAAGAAGAGAAGTCCCTAAGCGAGTTATTCTGCCAGATCCTAAGTTTGGAAGTGAGCTGCTTGCGAAGTTTGTGAATACCATTATGAAAGATGGTAAGAAGTCTATTGCTGAAAACGTGGTTTACGGCGCACTTGATGCTATTTCTGCAAAAAAAGGCGGCGAAGGCTTAGAAGTACTTGAGGAAGCATTGGATAATGTACGTCCTTCGGTAGAGGTTAAGTCTCGCCGTGTGGGTGGTGCGACTTATCAGGTACCTGTTGAGGTTCGTGCGTCCCGTCAGAATGCGTTGGCGATGCGTTGGTTGGTTGATGCGGCACGTCGTCGTGGTGAGAAGTCTATGGCTTTGAAGTTGGCTGGTGAGCTGATGGATGCTGCTGAGAAGCGTGGCACTGCTGTGAAAAAGCGCGAAGATACGCATCGTATGGCTGAAGCAAACAAAGCGTTTGCGCATTTCCGCTGGTAGTCATTAGATAGGGCTGAAGGAAATAGGGCTGTGCCGAGAGAAACTCCAATTGAGCGCTACCGCAACGTCGGTATCATGGCGCATATTGATGCTGGTAAAACAACGACGACAGAGCGTATTTTGTTCTATACCGGTGTTTCCCACAAAATTGGAGAAGTTCACGATGGTGCGGCCACCATGGACTGGATGGAGCAAGAGCAAGAGCGGGGAATTACTATTACCTCCGCAGCCACTACTTGCTTCTGGTCTGGCATGGATAAGCAGTTTGATCAGCATCGCATCAATATCATAGATACGCCGGGGCACGTTGACTTTACTATTGAAGTTGAGCGCTCGTTGCGTGTGCTTGATGGTGCGGTTGCTGTGTTTTGTGCGGTTGGTGGTGTTGAGCCTCAGTCTGAGACGGTTTGGCGTCAGGCAGATCGGTACAGGGTTCCACGCGTTGCATTTGTAAACAAAATGGATCGCGCTGGCGCGGACTTTTCGCGTGTCGTCGGTCAGATTCGTGAGCGACTGGGGGCTAACCCGGTTCCTTTGCAGTTGGCAATAGGTGCTGAGGAAGACTTTGCCGGAGTTGTGGACTTGATTCGCATGAAGGCGATCTATTGGAGTGAGTCCGATATGGGGCTTACTTATCGAGAAGATGATATTCCAGCCGGCCTCATTGATGAGGCTGCTGAGTGCCGCGAAAATTTGATCGAAGCTGCTGCCGAATCAAGTGATGAACTGATGGAAGTTTATCTTAATGAAGGTGAACTAAGTTCTGAGCAGATTCATCAAGGTCTTCGTATTCGTACGATTTCTGGCGAGATTGTGCCAGTCATGTGTGGATCCGCCTTTAAGAATAAGGGTGTGCAGGCCGTATTAGATAGTGTGGTAAGTTATCTTCCATCCCCTTCGGATGTTCCTGCCATTGAGGGGGTTGATGAGAATGGTGTGGGGAGCGGCTTGCTGCGCAGCGCGAATGACGATGAGCCATTTTCGGCGCTGGCCTTTAAGATTTCCACAGATCCTTTTGTTGGATCCTTGTGTTTCTTCCGAGTGTATTCCGGTGTTCTCAAGTCGGGTGAGGTCGTGTTTAATCCTCGTAAGGGTAAGCGCGAGCGTATCGGGCGAATTTTGCAGATGCATTCAAATTCTCGTGATGAAATTCAGGAGGTGCGGGCTGGGGATATAGCCGCTGCGGTGGGTTTGAAAGAGGTTATCACGGGGGATACCCTGTGTGATCTGGATAAGAAGATTACTTTGGAGTTGATGGATTTTCCTGAGCCGGTCATTGCGGTTGCAGTGGAGCCGAGAACCCAGAGCGATCAGGATAAGATGAGTACGGCACTTGCCAAGCTGGCTCAAGAAGACCCTTCGTTTCGTGTACACACCGATGAGGAAAGTGGACAGACAATTATATCGGGAATGGGTGAGCTGCATCTTGATATTATTGTTGATCGCATGAAAAGAGAATTTAGTGTTGATGCGAACGTGGGTGCGCCTCAAGTTTCTTATCGTGAATGTATTCGCAAAACTGTGAATGCAGAAGGTAAGTTTATCAGGCAGTCTGGTGGTAAGGGACAGTACGGTCACGTCTGGTTGAAGTTAGAGCCTCTTGAGGAAGGTGTTGGCTATGTATTTGAGGATGCTATTACGGGTGGTGTGATTCCTAAGGAATTCATTTCATCAGTGGATCAGGGTGTGAAAGAGCAGCTTGAAAATGGTGTCTTGGCAGGCTATCCGTGTGTTGATATTAAAGTAACGCTTTATGATGGCTCTTTTCATGATGTTGATTCGAGTGAGTTGTCATTCAAAGTAGCGGGTTCCATTGCGGTTCGTGAGGGTGTCTTGCAGGCTGATCCAGTCTTACTTGAGCCGATCATGAGTGTTGAGGTGGTAACGCCAGAAGAAAATATGGGCGATGTCATGGGGGACTTGAGCCGTCGCCGTGGCGTTGTTCAGGGTATGGATGATTCGCCGTCAGGGAAAATCATTCGTGCGGAAGTTCCGTTGGGTGAAATGTTTGGTTATGCGACAGATTTGCGTTCCGCAACGCAAGGTCGCGCAAGCTACTCAATGGAGTTTGCGAAATACGCAGAGGCATCTAAGCAGGTGTCAAATGCGGTGATGAGAGTAGGTGAATAGTCATGTCTAAAGAAACTTTTGTACGTACGAAGCCGCACGTTAATGTCGGCACAATTGGTCACGTTGACCACGGAAAAACTACGCTGACTGCAGCACTGACT
>PDWI01005898.1_pt1 | contig 15601 bp, 15 predicted proteins | sample 1430891 | NCBI WGS metagenome assembly PDWI01 (sample SAMN01162508, study PRJNA174530) | Oral metagenome, whole genome shotgun sequencing project. | biome: Marine environment; feature: Marine mammal; material: Swab sample of the gingival sulcus; isolation source: swab sample of gingival sulcus... | reverse complement strand
TCAAGTTGTAAATTTTGTGTTGTATCAATTTATTTTTTTATATTTGTGAATTACATCAGTTATTAGTGAAGTATAAAAATGTCCTATATGAGGAACTCAGTTTCAATAATAGATTGGTGTAGTTATATAAAATTTTTTATTTGTCATGCTAATTTTATTAGTTTTAATGAATTTTATTATATGAATTTTTTAGGATTTTCAAGAGAAAGTTTTGTGGAAAAATGAGAAATATGGTAAAAAATTTGCAAAAAAGTATAAATGGTTATAATAATATCATAGTTTATCAAATTAAAAATTAGATTATGGAAAGTTTAATAAAAGGAAGAAAACTCACAAATATGAATGCAAAAACTTTAGAAGAAGAAATGATTTTAATAAAACAATCTGAAGCTATGTGATGAGAATACAGTCTTGAAGATTTAGTTAAACATTGAAATAAATTAATTAATAATCTGTAAAAAAGTTAGTATGAATTATAAAATAATCATAAGAAAAGCTGTTTTTATTGATATTGATGAAATTACAAAATATAGTTTTAGATTTACTTTTGATAAAGATATTTCTCAAAATATTCAAAATAAACTTTTTTGAGCTATATATTCATTAGAATTTTTACCAGAAAGATTTGAAGAATATAATGAAAATTACAGAAGAATGATTGTTGATTGAAAATACAAGATTATTTATAGGATTGAAGAAAAAACAAAAAAAGTTTTTATAATCAGAATATTAAAAACCATAACTTTAGATAATATTTCCTAACATAAAAAAATATAAATTTAGTTATGATTAGGTTAATTAAGAGTCCTGCTCATAAAAAAATTTATTGTCAAATGTTTTACATGTTGGGATTGGTATTTCAGGTAAATATTATGTACAACTTTTTGCTAATCCTAGAAATTAAAAATACTAAGATTTTATAATCTTAGTATTTTTTAATTTTCTGAAAATTGCACTTGCTTTTTGAAGTTAGAGTGTAATTAGATTTCTATACTATATAATTTTATACCTTGTTTTATTTTTTAAATGGAGCCATTAATGGGACTTGAACCCATGACCTCACCCTTACCATGGGTGTGCTCTACCGAACTGGGCTATAATGACTAAAATATTTTCCAACTAAGTAAAAACTTACTAGTTAGAAAATATGTATTCCCCCTACTTCTTCCCAAACATTCATTTAATTTTTCATAAAACTCAATTTTCTTTTTCATATTTTTCAAGCACTGCAATTCTTTTTAAAACAACAGGATGAGAATAGTAGAAAAATTCATAAGCTGGATGTGGAGTTAGGTTTGAGAGATTATTTTTAGAAAGCTTAATTAAAGCATTTTTTAGTTCTTTTGGTTTGTAGTTTACAGCACTATATTCATCAGCTTCATATTCATTTTTTCTGGAAAATATATTTCAAATTATTCCAAAAATCATAGAAATTGGAGTAAAAAGTATAGAAAAAGCAACTAAACTTAGTCAAAAACTTTTTGTATTTCAACCTAAAGCAAGTGAAAACTCTGCATAATTTAGGGCTAAACCAAGTATAAAAAATATAATTCAAGTTTGTATTATGGAAAAAACAAGCATTTGCAAGGTATGTTTTTTTTGATAATGTCATATTTCATGAGCTAAAACTGCAACTAATTCTTCATCTGTCATTTGTTTTATAAGAGTATCAAATAAAACAATTCTCTTTTTTGGTCAAAAACCTGTAAAATAAGCATTTGCTTTAGTGCTTCTTTTACTTCAATCCATAACATAAATATTATCAAGTTTAAATCACATTTTTTCTGCAAAAGCTTCTATTTTATCTCTTAGACTTCATTTTTCAAGTGGAGTTTGTTTATTAAAAAGAGGAACAATAAGGTTAGAATGAAACATCATCATAAATGCTGTAAAAAGAGTTATCAAAACCCAAGCTCAAACCCAAAAATATCATCAAGTTTTCAAGTATATAAATATCAAAGCTCAGAGAATTAATCATCAAATAATTGCTCAAAGAATAAGTCATTTTATAGTATCTGTAAAAAATAATTTTTTAGTCATCTTGTTAAATCCAAATTTTTCTTCTATAACAAAAGTTGAGTAATAAGAAAAAGGAAGTGATAAAATCATTTGGATTAAACCTAAAATTCAAAAAAATATTAGATTTGTAATTATCTCAGAGTATCCAAAACTTGCTGAAAAATTATAAATTTTTCAAAATAAACCAAAAGAAACTGCTAGCAAAATAATAACAAAAAAGATAATTCCAGATATATTTGAAAAATTGTATTTTGCTTTTTCATATTTCATAGATTTTGCATATTCTTTTTCATCATAAATTGCTTTTGCCTCTTTTGGAAGAGTTTCACTCCATTTTGTTTTATTTAAGTAAGCTAGAGTTTTTGTAACTATAAATTCAAAAACTAGAAAAAACAAAATAGTATAAAAAATTATATTTGTCATAAAAATTAAATAAAAAAGATAAAATAAAGTTATTATTATTTTATCTTTTTTATTTATAAGTCAAAAGTTTTACTAAAAAATTATTTAGTTTTATTTCTAAAAATCATATATTCAAAAAAATCAAGTATTTCACCTAGTTCAGAATCATTTAACACACTAATATATTTTGAGTTAACACCTCAAGGAAAAGAATAAATTTCATTATAACTATAATTACCTGTTTTAGATTTTCTTAGTTCAAACTTTTTATAAATTGTTGAGTTGGTATAAAAAGAATCTTCTATTACTACATATTCTTGACCACATTCTTGTCAAGCTGAAATATTTCTAAAAGCTCAGTTAGTTTTTTCACGAAATCTACCTCAATGATATAAAAAATCTTCAAATCTTCTATCTAGTTCTGTTTTTCTTTTTGGTAAACTTTGTTGGTAATAATTTTCTAAGTCATTCTCTTTTCCAGTTACATTTGAAACAAGTCTTGAACAATATTCTCTTAATTCAAGTATATCTTGATTTAAAAGTCCAGTTTGAGTATCTTGATTAATATCTATTGTATTAGCATTTAGTTGAGATGCTGATACTAATGAAGCAAAAGCTCATCATAAAATTGTATTTTTAATAGCATTTTTCATAAATATTTTAATATGGTTAAATTATATATAACTATATTATAATAATTAATTATAAATATTTGTCAAGATTTTTCACTTTAAATTAGAATTTATGTTAAAATTAACACTTCTCCAAAAAACTTCCCTCTCTATTATCTATAATTTTATATCATTTTTTTAGTAAATCATCTCTCAAGGAATCTGCTTTTTTAAAGTCTTTTTCAGATTTTGCTTTGTTTCTTTCTTCAAATAAAGCTAAAATTTCTTCAGATATTTTTTCCTCTTTTTCTTCTAAAACAGAGAAATCCATAACTCATAAAACTTCATTAAAAGTTTTTAAAAAATCAAAAATAGCTTCTATTTCTTCTTTAGAAATCAAATCTTCTCTAAGAGATGTATTTACAAATTTTGTAAAATTATGAAATACTGACAAAGCTTCTGGTAAATTAAAATCATCTTCTAATTTTTCTATATATGCAGATAAATAATCTTGTAAAGTTTCTCTAAAATCCCTAGAAACTCATTTGCTTTTAGCTTTTTTTACTGCTCTTTTTAAGTTTTTTAAAAGTTCATCTACTCATTTTATAACAGAAAAATTACTTTCTAATTTTTTAAATGAAAAATCAACTTGTGTTTTATAATTTGCTCACATAAGTGAAAGCCTTAAAGCTCTGTATAAAATAGATTTATCAATTTTACTTAAATATTTTTCTTCTAAATCTTTTATGGTATAAAAATTGTTTGCTGATTTAGCCATTTTTTTAGAATCCACAGTTAAATGTCCAGAGTGAAGCCAATATTTTGCAAAAGTTTTTCTAGTACAAGCTTCAGTTTGAGCTATTTCATTTTGATGATGAGGGAATATCAAATCAACTCATCACATATGTATATCTATTTGTGGTCAAAAATGTTTCATAGCACAAGCACTACATTCTATATGCCAACCTGGCCTTCATTTTATTTTTATTTTTTTTCAGTCTATTTCAAATTCTTCTTCCCAAAAATTTTCTCAATCACCTTCTTTCCAAGCTTTCCATAAAACAAAATCTGAAACACTATCTTTTTCATATTCATCAGCATCTACTCTAGCTCAAGCTTTTAGATTTTCCATATCTAAATTTGCAAATTTTCAATAATTTTTAAAACTCTTAACATCAAAATACAAGCTTCCATCTTCTGATAAATAAGCATTTTTTCTATTTAACATAGTTTGTATCATTCTCACCATTTCTTCTATAATTTGAGAAATAGGAGTTATATTATCTGCTTTTTGTATTCCTAATTTTTCTAGGTCTTCTAAAAATATTTTTGTGTATTTTTCTGTAAAAGTTTTTAAATCTTCTCAAGCTTTTTGACTATCTCTTATAGTTTTATCATCTATATCTGTTATATTCATAGTAGTTTTGACATTGTATCACAAAAATCTAAGAGTTTTTATAACTATATCTTCAAAAATAAAAGTTCTTAAATTTCAAATATGAGCATAATTATAAACTGTAGGACCACAAAAATAAACCTTTACTTCCCTACTAGATAATGGTTTAAATTCTTCTAATTTTCTTGTTTTTGTATTTTTAAGAGTTAACATTTTTTAGTTTTTTAAATAATAATTCACTTGCTTTTGTTGGATTTACTTTGTTTATTTTTTCATTGTTTATTTTAATATTTGGTCAAATTTTACAATCTCACATACAAGGAGAGTCTTCTAAATTTATATTTTTAAGGTCAAATTTTTTTATATCATTTTCTAGTCTTGTTTTTATATAAGAACAAAATCTCTCACTACAAGTTTTTCAATTACATATTTTTATATCCATTTTTTGGTTTTTTTAAATATTAAATTTGTTTTATTATATGAAAAAAAAATTACTTTTCAAAAAAAAGTTAAAAAAGTCTAAAAAAAATTTGATTATTTATTTTTTTTTATATAATACTCTAGCTACTAAAATAATTTTGCCGGGGTAGCTCAGTGGTAGAGCAGGGGCCTGAAAAGCCCTGTGTCGGTAGTTCAATTCTGCCTCTCGGCACCATTTCATAGTTTTAAAACAAGAAAGGTTGTTAGAAATTAAATTCTAATGCCTTTTTTGTTGATAAGGAAAATCTGAAAAAAAATAGAAACAAATTGTTTCTATTTTTTTGGTATTTCAAAATAATCAAATAAATATGATGCAACTTCACTAAACATTACTCAAGCAGTACGACTACCATATATATTCGTTCTTGGTCTTTCTAGTTTTACAACTATAACAAATTTTGGATCTTCTACTGGACCATATCAAGCATAAGAAGCATTTGTCCAACCTGGTCAAGTTTTATATTTTCATCTGTAGTTTATCTGAGAAGTTCAAGTTTTTCAAGCAATACTATATCACTCTACTCTACCTGTTTTTGCAAATCAAAGTTCTGCTCAATTATAAAGCATTTTTGTTATTAATTTTGAAGTAGATTCTTTTATAACTCTTCTTTTTTCTTCTGTATTAAAAACTTGTTCTACTCAGTCTGGATATACTATTTTTTCTATTATTTTTGGTTTTACATATATTCAACCATTTGCTAATACATTATAAGCAGTAGCCATTTGCAGTGGTGTAACAGATATTCATAAACCATAACTTCTAGTAAAAAAACTTGCTCTACTTATTTTTTGCCAAGGTTCCATTTTAGAAAAAACCTCTCACTCTAAACTAACTCATGTAAGTTCTGAAAATCAAAAATCTTCAAAATATTGATGAGAAAGAGCTCTTCATAATCTTTGAAATATTCTAATCATTCAAACATTACAAGAAAAATTTAAAGCATGTCAAAAAGTATTATATCACATACATTTTTCTTGGTCATCATTATATATTTTATATTCTCAAACTCTAACAACTCAAGTATCATTATATTTAGAATATTTACTTATCTCTCAAGTATCTAATCAAATAGCAACAGTTATAGATTTTATAATAGAACCTGGCTCATATAAAGAAGAAATAGCATCATTTTTATAAACTCCTGCTCAAAAATCATTTTTATATTTATATTTTACTAAAGTTCTATCTGAAAGTTCTTCTAATGTTGCTTTTCTAAGATAAATTTCTTTATTATCATAATAATTTTTTACTCATTCTAAACTATCTTCAACAAAAATAGGATATCAAAGTAAGTCTACTCAAGGATTTTCATAATCACTATTTTTTATTTTTTCAAGTTCATAAACATCAGAATAATTATTTAAATCATATGTTGGATAATTAGCCATAGCAATAACTCTTCAAGTTTTTGGTTCTGTTACAACAATTGTTCATTTATTTGCTCTATATCTTTTTACTCAAGAAGCTAAAATTTTTTCTACTTTTTCTTGTATATTTCTATCAATAGTTGTTGTTATCTCTACTCATCTTCAAATCAAATCTTCTCTATTTAGAGATATAGGATCTATAATTCTTCATTGTATATCTTTTTTACTTATTATTTGTCAATTATTTCATTTAAGTATATCATTAAAATATCACTCTATACCATAATGTCATATTCATTCACCATCAACAAATCATATAACTTGTGAAGCAATTTCTCACTCTGGATAATATCTAGTTGGTCTTGGACTTAGTATTAAAAATGTTGATATTGAAGATTCTTTATCTATAATTCATCTTTTTAATGCTCATTCTTCTTCATCTTTAAATTCTTTAAGTTTTTCATAAGAATCTATAGATAATTTATTTATTATAGGAACATATCTTAAATCTCTTTTTCTAATAATGTATTTTAATCTTTCTTTATTTATTAAAAGTATTTTTGATATATCTCTAATATCTTCATCTCTATGAGAAAACTCTTCTGGATTTACAAAAATAGAGTTATTTCTAATATAAACTCATCTCATAGATAGATTTTTTAACTCATTTAGCTGCTCTTTTTTAAAATCATTTCAAAGAAATACACTTTCAAGTTTTGTTTTAGAAGTTTTTTTAGCTATATTTTCAGATAAAAGTCATTTTATAAAACTCTCATCAAATTCAAAATCTTCTATTTCTATTTTTCTTAAATATTTAAGTAAGTTTTCTCTACAAACTTTTTTTGATTTATTCTTACAAATCTCATCATAAACAATATCTACTAAAAATGTTTTTAATTTAGATTTATCTCAAGTCATTTTAGGATCAATAGCTAAATCATAAAAATTAACAGAAGTTCATAAAACACTTAATCTCTCAGCAGATTCATCTCATCTTTCAATAGATGAATAAATTGTTCATCTATTAACTGGAACTGTAAATTTTCAAATTTGTTGAGAATTAGCTAAATTTATATAAAAATCATAATCAAAAACTGTGTAATCAAAAAGTTTATAGATAACTATAGTGTATAAAAACAGAAAAAATACTATAATTGTATGTGTTTTTCACCATGCTCTCAAAATATGATTTATTTTTTCTCTTATAAAATTTCTAATCTTCATAAAATAATTTTAATTATATTTAATCTAAAATATTATACTACTATTTTTATTTTTTAAAAAAGATTTTTTAAGAAAAATTTGTATTTTTAAAAAAAATAAATATAATGTAGGAGCATATCAAAAACTCACATCTAGAAAAAAATAATCTTTTTTATTCTTACGAAGAAGTTTTTCATATGTTCCTATAATCATATCTTCTAGTGTATTTTCTGGTTGATATAAAATATTTTATTTTTGTAAAAATACAAAAAATGACAGTTACTAAAGAAGTAAAAAAACAAATTATTTGAGATTTTTCTCAAAAAAAAGGTGATACTGGTTCTCCTGAAGTACAAATTGCTTTACTTACAGCAAAAATTGAAAATCTAAAAGAACACCTTTTAGAACACAAAAAAGATAACCACTCAAGAAGAGGTATACTTTTAATGGTTGCAAAAAGAAGAAAATTACTAACTTACTTAAAAAGAAAAAATCCAGAAAAATATAGTGAAGTAATAGAAAAACTAAAAATAAGAAAATAATAAAAAAAATCAAATTCAATTGAATTTGATTTTTTTTATTATTTAAAAACCACTTTGTAATTCTAACATCTTTGCATAAAGTCAGTTTTTTTCTTGAAGAGTTTTATGTGTTCACTCTTCCAAAACTTTTCAATTTTCTATTAAAAAAATCTTATCTGCATGTTTTACTGTTTGTAATCTATGAGCTATAACTATAACTGTTCTATTTTTAAATAAATTATTTAATGCTATTGTGATTTGTTCTTCTGAAAAACTATCAAGTGCTGAAGTTGGCTCATCTAAAATAATTATTTTTGGATTTTTTAAAATAATTTTAGCAATAGCTAATCTTTGTCTTTGTCAGCCAGAAAGTCTAATTCACCTTTCTCAAATTTCTGTTTCTAAAGAGTTTGGAAGTTCATAAATAAATTCACATTTTGCCATTTTTATAGCTTTCTCTATTTCTGCATCTCAAATATCTTTCACACTTGCATAAGTTAAATTTTCTAAAACTGTTCAGTCAAAAACTGATGGTTCTTGAGTTAAATATCATATATTTTGATAATAACTTTTAAGTGAGGTTTCAGATAATTTTTGTCAATCAACCAATATCTCTCAAGAATCTGCTTGAATATATCATCAAATAAGTTTTGCAATAGTAGATTTTCATCATCAACTTGGTCAAACAAAAGCTGTAATACTTCATCAATTTATTTCTAAAGAAAAGTTTTTTAAAATATTTTTTCATTTTACATAAGAATAATCTATATTTTCAAGGCTAATGTTTCAATTTTTATAGTCAAAAAGTTTTCATTTTGAATATCAAGAAATAGTTGGTGCTTTATCAAAAAAATCCCAAAGCTTTTCTATATCAACAAACTCTTTTGTAAAATCTTTAAAAAATGTTATTCATTTGTCTAATGCTCATTTCATCAAAATAAGTGCTGAAGAAACTCAAACAATAGCTGAAATTTCTATATTTCAAGATAAATAAGAATTTCAAAGAACATATAAAAGCATAATTATAGCAATAGTTCATATTATATTTGGTCACTGAAAAAGGACACTTAAATAATTTGCTATTTTTTTATTATAAAAAATCTGTTTATTACTATAATTATCTAGATTTTCAGTTTCATTTTTTATTTTCTCTGATTGAAATATTTCTTGCTTATTCATAAGAATTTTAACTAAATTTTTTGTATGATTATTTCTGTAATCTCTTCTAAATCTTCTGTATTTTAAAGCTCATAAATTTAGAAAATATGCAATTACATAAAAAGAAAAATAAGCAATTACAAACACAAGTAAAAACCATAAATCATTTTTATATAACATATAAGAAGTAAATAAAAATGATATAAATATTTCTATAGTTCTAGCAATAAAAAGTTCAAATAAAGAAGACCATTTTTCAATTCAAGTTTTTACAATTGCTGTAAGTTTTCAAGTTCAAAATCTCTCTACATAATTATTATTCATTTTTACAAAATCTTTCAAGTATTTATTTTGTAAAAATTTTTCTGTAGTATTAGGAATTTCAGTCCATCATTTTTTTCTAGAAAAAATAATAAAAATAGTATAAAAAACTATATAGATAAAATATGTTTTTATTAAAAATATAAATTCTTCTGTATTTTTATTTTCTAAAAAGTAAATAATTTTTTCTAAAAATAATATATGTATCACTTTATCTAATGCCCAAGTACCATATATTATAAATCACCAAAAATAAACTACTTTATTTGTTTTTATCGGTTCTAAAAACCTCTTTGTCTTATCAAAAAATGTAGTTTCATTTTCCATTTTTTTATTTTTTTATACTTACATTATAGTCTAAAAGTGCTTTTTTAAGAGTGATTTTAATTCTATAAACTACTCTATCTAAAAGCAAATAGTCCATATAATCTATTCTAAGTTCTAAATTTATTTCTGTTTTAAGGTTTCAAATTTTTTTTGTATTTATTGAGTCAATATTTATTCACATAGAATATATAACATCTGTTATTTTTTTCATAACTCAGATTTTATTTGAAACTATTAATTTTAAATTGAAAGCTAAATTTTCTTCTTTTTCTGAATCTAAATATGCAGAAAGTAGTCTGTCTTTGTTTACATCTTTTAAAACTTTACAAGTTATTTTATGAATAGTTATTTCTCATTTATTGTTTATATGAGCAACTATATCACTTGGGAGTTTTCTTCTACAACAATAACAAAGTTTGTATTTTAATCAATCCTCTCATCATATAATTAATTTTTTCTTAGTACTTTTTTTAGTTTTGGTACTAGCCTTTTTTTCTACTTGTTTTTCTTTTTTAAACCTAGGATTAGATCTACTTAAAACTTTTTTAAAAAATGATCATACAGGAAGTGAAAAATTTCAAATACTTTCCAAAACAGAATTTCTCTCTTCAACTGTCAAAATTTTTCAATCAACATTTTTAAGTATAGTTAAATCTTTATCTAATTTTCATAATCAAAATTTTTCCATATATTTACATACTATTTCTCTTCATCTTTCTATATGTAATTCTTTATTTTCTTTTTTAAGAAATGATTTTATTCTATTTTTGGCTTTCACCGTTTTTACAAAGTAAACCCGAAAAGGATTTGGTTTTTTATTTTTATCTGTAATTATTTCTACCACATCTCAATTACTTAATTCTTTATCAAGTGGATAGACTTGATTATTTACTTTTGATATAGAAATATGATCTCCAAGTTCACTATGAACTGAATAAGCAAAATCTATAGGAGTAGATCACACAGGTAAATTTATAAAATCTCATTGAGGTGTAAAAACATAAATTCTATCTTTAAAAACATCAACTTTTAAAGAACCCACAAAATCAGAATCTTGCAAGCTATCAACCATATCTTTTAAATCTTTTACCCAATCAATATCTTTTGAAATTTTACTTCATTTTTCTTTGTATTCAAAATGTGCTGCTACTCATATATCAGCATACTCTTTCATTTTAAATGTTTTTATTTGTATTTCTGTTGGTTGTTTTCTATTTTTTCAAAAGAGTCACATAACACTTGTATGTAAACTTCTATATCAATTTGGCTTTGGTAAAGCTATATAATCCTTAAATCTTTTAGGTAATGGTGTCCATTTATTATGAATTATTCAAAGAACTTTATAACAATCTGCTTCTGTGTTTACCATTATTCTTATACCAAAAACATCAAAAAGTTCACTTATATGAGTAAGTCATTTTTTTTCTAATTTTTTATATATAGAATATATAGATTTAACTCTGTAATCTATTTCATAATTTTCTATAGTTCATTTTAATAATTCATCTATCTGTTTTTCACTAGATTTTATAAAAGTATCTCTTTCTTCTTTTATCTCTTTCATTTGTCTATATACCCTTTTATAAGATTTAGGATCAAGGATTTTAAAACATTCTATATCAAGAGCATTTTTAAATGTAAAAAGTCAAAGTCTATCAGCTATTGGAGAATATATATTAAGAGTTTCTAGTGCTATTTTTTTTCTTTTTTCTGGATTTGGATGGTATTTTAATGTTTTCATATTATGAAGTCTATCAGAGAGTTTTATAAAAACTACTCTTAAATCTTCTGCCATAGCTACAAACATTTTTCTTAGACTTCATATATCTCTTTCTTGTCATTTATATCTAACTTTTGAGAGCTTTGCAAGTCCTTCACAAAGAAATCAAACCTCTTCTCAAAAAGCCTTAGATATATCTTCTTTTGTTTTTGGTGTATCCTCTATAACATCATGTAAAAGACAACTTTGTATAGTGTATATATCAGGCTTTAATTCAAGCAATATATAAGTAGCCTCTACTGGATGAATTATATAAGGATCTCCTGAAAGCCTTGTTTGACCTTCATGAGCATCTCTTGCATAAATATATGCTTTATTTATCTCTGATCTTATATATTCTACATTTAGATTTTTCATATAACCAGAGACTAATTTTATAATTTTTTCTACCTTTTTATCTGCTTTTTTATAAATATTTTCCATGATTTTTTTAGTTTGAGAATATAAATTTTTTAGTATTATAATCCTAAAAACACTTTTTTCAAATATTTTCTTGTGTTTTTCAAAAAAAAGATTAAAATAAATTTTGTATTTTAAAAGTAATATATTAATTTTATGAAGAATATAAAAAGAAATGCCTTTACTTTGGTCGAATTATTAGTTGTTATAACTATACTTGCTATTATATCAGTTGTAGCTTACCAAAGCTTTTGAGGAGCTACTGATAAAGCTGTATGAGCAAGAAAAATAAGTGATGTTTCTACTATAGAAAGCTCACTACAACAATATAAAATAAATAAAAACCACTACCCAAAAGTAGATGAATATAATGCTTCTACAAATATGTGGGGTTACAATAGTTGAGCAACTGCAAAACCATCAAATACTATAAGAGTAACTATGAACTGAGCAGAAATAGCAACTGTAGTATCTGCTGATTGAGGATGAAGAATACTAAACTCTGACGACCAACAAATATGAGCTAAATGAGTTGTATCTCAAGATACTCTTTGAAAACAATACTTAAGCACAGATTTATATGATCCTGAAGTATGAAAAGAAAAAGAAACATCTACAAATGAAGAATTAGTAAAAAGATGAATAGGTAGATATGTATATGCAGTTTATAAAAAACCAACAGGAGCAACTTGGTCTTGAAATAAAGGATGAACTTACTACAACATAGCATATACTGTAAAAAAAGAAGATAGTGATACTTATATAACAAAAATAGTTTGAGATTATGACCAAAAATCTTGTTTTGAAAATGCTTGAAAATGTCCTTTAACACTTATATGATCATGATCATGAGCAACTAGAACATTTTTAGTAAATGAACAAGAAATTGGAAAAAACAATGACTGAACTAATATAAGTGGTAATTTTGGATCAAGTGAAGACAATCAATGAATACCTTATGCAGTTTGAGATTTTGATAGCTAGAAAAAACAAAAAAAACTTTCCTAAATTAGGAAAGTTTTTTTTGTTTTAGAAACTGTTATCTGGTGTTGTATATGAATCTTTCATTATCTTCCTTAAGGTCATTTAATGTTGCTTCTCTACCTGGATTACCTCTTCCATTATCTTCTAAGGTCTTTTAATGTTGTATCTGAATTTAGAGCTTCTGGTTCTGGATCATCTGGTATTGCATATCAATCTAACATAGGTTTTGGCATTGGTTCTTCTGGTATTTCATCATTAACTATTTCTAGATATGGTTTTGAATCTTCTGGCATTGTATTTGAATTTGACTCAATTTCTGTAGGGGCTTTTGGATCTTCTATCTCCATTTCTGATTCTGATGTTAATGAACCTTCTATATCATTAGCCATATAATTTAAATTATCAACTTTATATTGTTTTACTCTATCAGCTAAATTTTTTTTAGCTTGATCTACACCTTGATTTACATTTTGTTCAAATGAATTTTGTTGTCCTAATCACATAATATTTTTTGTTAAATTATAACTTAGAAGTACTTTACTATCCAAGTACATATATACGATACCACAAAAAAAATAAAAATGCAAATAATCTAACAAAAAAAGTAAAATTTTTCATTTTACTTTTTTTTAAGGTATTTTTTTAATACATTGCTAAACTCTATAGGGTAGTTTTTTTTGAGTTTTCATATAAAAACTTCATCATCTCAAAGCTCTTTCATCTGTGCCATAAGTTCACTTGCTAAATCTATATTTCATTTTTCCATAACTTCCTCTAAAAACAGAGATACCAAATCTTCTATTTTTTCTTTTTCCTCCATTTCAAACTTTTTGCTAACTATTTTAAGCTCTTTAAATTTTTCTCACAAATGTATATAAAATTTTTTTGCTAGGTCTGGTTTTTCTATTTTATAGATATATTTTTTTATATATAAAAGTATTTCTTCTGCTCTTTCAGGCTTTATAACTCAGTTATCAATATTGGAAAATATGACAAATTTTGCTTCTCTAAACAACCTAAGTTTTGTAATTGGATTTAATTTTATTCCTAAGTCTTCCATAAATTTAATTTTAATTTTTAATCTTGTTTTTAAAATTATATTATATTTTTAATATTAAAACAAATTTTTTGTTTTTTCACAATACTCACAAAATTTTTCTTAGTATCAAATTCTCTGTTTTCTATAACTTGAAATCAAGTTTTTTGAAATAAATACTCTAATTCTTCAAGTGAAAAACAGTGATAATACCTAGAATAATCTCAAAATTTTATAGAAAAATCTGAAGATCAAAATTTATTTTCAGAGTCTTTTATCTCACTTTTTTTATATTTTTCTTTATGAACTTCTGATTTCAAAGACCAGTTTGTCATAAAAATTAATCAATCTTCAGATAAAAGTTCTCTAGCTTTTTTCAAAACCTCTTCCCTTTTTTCTAAACTATCTAAATGATGAAATGAAGCTATAAAAAAAATATAATCAAACTTCTTATTCCTTTCTTCCTTGGGGGGAAAGGCTAGGATAGGGGGAAGTTTTTCCATATCCAAAACCAAAAAATTTTCCTCTGGAAAATTTTTCCTAGCTTCTTCTATCATACCACTTGAAGCATCAACTCATAAATAATTATAGTTTTTTTCTGGAAAAAAAGCTTGAAACTGCTCTAATAATCTCCCACTTCCACAACCAACATCTAGGACAGTTTTCAGCTCTCAGTTATCAGCTTTCAGTCTTCAATTATTAGCTGTAAGCTGTTGACTGTTAGCTGTTAACTTTATATATTTTTCTAAAAAATAATCTATCTCTTCCCATTTCATGTTTTTTCTAGATTTTGAGAAGGTTTTTGATATTTTATCATAGTTAACATTCATAATTTTATATACTTATATGTTTATATTTTTATGATCCTGAATCAAGTTCAGAATGACAATAGCTACCTTATAATTTACAGAGATACTGAATCAAAGCCTGTGCTGAACTTGATTCAGTATTCAGGATGACAAAGAACTTTATACTAAATACTAGCCACTACTACTACATTCTTTCTGGTAATTCAATTGCTAGTATATCAAATGAATCTTTTAGAGTTTTTGAAAAAAGTTCTATAAGTTTTATTCTAAGAGTTTTTTTAGTTTCATCTTCTTCATTTAATATATGAATATTGTTATAAAAATTTGAAAAAGATTTTGTTAATTCATAAGTGTATTTACAAAGTATATGAGGCATGTTTTTTTCAGCTGTTTCAAGTAATACTTCCCTGTAATTTAATAATCTTTTTATTAAATCTACTTCTTCATCATTTTCAAAGTTTCAGTTTTTTATAGATTCTAAATTAGATTCAGAACGACAAGAAGAATTAAATTTTTCTAAAATTCTATTTGCTCTTACAAATGAATATTGAATATAAGGTCAACTATTTCATTCAAAACTCATAAATTCATCCCAGTCAAATATTATATCTGTTTCTCTGGATTTTTTAAGATATCAATATTTAATAGCTCAGATTCAAATTATTTTTGATAAATCATCTAATTCTTGTCATTTTATATCACTTCACTTTGATAAAATTATATCTTTTGCTCTTTTTTCTGCTTCATCAAGTAATTTATCTAATTTAATAATTTTTCATTTTCTAGT
>PDWI01005896.1_pt1 | contig 15605 bp, 7 predicted proteins | sample 1430891 | NCBI WGS metagenome assembly PDWI01 (sample SAMN01162508, study PRJNA174530) | Oral metagenome, whole genome shotgun sequencing project. | biome: Marine environment; feature: Marine mammal; material: Swab sample of the gingival sulcus; isolation source: swab sample of gingival sulcus... | reverse complement strand
ATTTTGGCAATGGCATCATCGACGCTTTCTCCTGATTCAACTTCATCAGCGGCTTTGTATACTTTTTCGGCGATATAGGTATTATCGAAGGTATCGGCGATTAAATTCATTCCTCTGCCAGAACTAATGCCACTACGTATGAGTAAGGCAAGATTACGCGAAAAGTGCACGGCAGACATGGCTGAAAAAATTTCTTTGAAAATTGGCAGTTTAAAACTTAGCTTATCAAAATACGCTTTACCTTTGCTTGTACGTTTAAAGTATTCAATAGCACCGACGAGTAAGGCAATAATAACTAAAATAGGAATTAAATTGTTGCCTAACCATAGGCTAATTGCCATTACTGTTTTTGTTGCCGCTGGTACATCGCCGCCAACTGCAGTTAAAATATCGTTAAACATTGGTAATATTCTGACTACTAAGAGCATGATTACTGCTAGCATTAGGAGTGCTAAAATTAAAGGATAAGCAATAGCTGAACGAGTTTTTGACTTTGTTTCTAATTCTTTTTCATAGCTGTCGGCAATCTGGTCTAAGATAGATGAAATTTCGCCTGTTTCCTCACCAATTCTAATCATATTTTGAACAAATTTCGGGAAAACATCGCCTTGTTCTTCCATCGCATCAAAAAGAGAGGCGCCTTCGGCTACTTTTTCAATCATTTTATTACAAATTATTTTAATCGATTTTTCTGGCGTTTTATTAGCGATCAATTCTAAGCCTTCAAATAGTGAAATATCGGAATCCATAATTAAGGCAAGTTGCCTCATAAAAATAATTAAATTTTCTTTGCTAAGATTAATATTTGCCATAAATTAACTCCTTTTAATATATGTTTCAAATAACTGCAAATCGTTGACTCTTAATCTTGCCTCGTGTTCGGCGATAATATCTTGTTTTACTAAATCGGCAAGTGAGCGCTCCATTGATTGCATACCAAATTTGGTACCATTTTGAATTAAATTATTGATTTGATAGTGTTTGCCTTCACGAATTAAATTCCTTACGGCTGGTGTAACGACTAATACTTCGCTGACGAGGATTAAACCACTACCATCTTTTTTCGGTAATAGTTGCTGAGAAATAACACCTTCAATAACCGTTGCCAGTTGTCCTCTGATTTGGACTTGATGATCTGTGGAAAAGGAATCCAATATTCTGTCTATTGCTTTAACAGCACCGTTGGTGTGTAGCGTTGATAAAACCAAATGACCAGTTTCCGCTGCTGTTAGAGCGATAGAAATTGTTTCTTCATCGCGCATTTCCCCGAGCATAATGACGTCGGGATCTTCTCTTAAAGAAGAGCGTAGGGCGGAAACAAAACCATTGGCATCAGCACCCATTTCTTTCTGTGTGACCAAACTTTTACTATGTCTATGTAAGAATTCTACGGGGTCTTCTATGGTCGTTATATGGTAGCAATAGTTGTTGTTTAATTCTTGTATCATACTAGCCAGTGTTGTCGATTTACCACTACCTGTAGCGCCAGCTACTAGAACTAAACCTTTCGATTTTTTAAGAAAGTCACCGACAGTTGATGGGAGACCTAAGGTTGCAATATCGGGAATTACTAGTGGCAAAGAGCGAAAAGCACAGGCGATAGAACCACGTTGCAGGTAAAAATTACAACGAAAACGACCAAAGTTTGGCTTAGAGTAGGATAAATCAACCGCTTTATACTGCATTAATTGTTCATATTTTGCATCGTCTAAGTAATGGTGGGCAATTTGCTTTAGTAGCATCGGTTCCATACGCTCTTGTGATTCTATTGGTTGTAGTTTAGAACTAATGCGCATCATTGGCTTACTGCCAGCACACATATGTAAATCGGTTGCATTATTCTCTAGCACTATCGATAATAGTTCTGTCATAAAGGCTGGAATGTCACGTTTCATAAAGTCTCCTTTTATTATAATTTTCGTTTTTGTTTAATTTATGGTATAATGGTTTTATTATTTATTTAGTTAATCGTAAAAGCCGTGTCATTCTCCGTGAACTAAACAGAGATGAGTGACAACATTATAGAAAAGCGATTAAATGCTTGCATTTAAATTGATTTTTTATAATTTTGGCATTGAGCGCGCTAGCGCGACTGACCAAAGGAATCGAAGATTCCGGCGGGAAGAATATCGCATTAGCGACGACGTAGGAATCTTACGGCTTTAATATTAATTCGCGTTGTCATAGCAAATCACACAGGAGGTAACATGCTGAAAAAAATAGCAGAATTTAATGTTGGTGAAACAATACAAGGCTTTTTCCTTGTTAAACAAGTCAATAAGCGGACAACTGCGGCAGGAAAATCTTATCTCGATGCAACAATGATTGATGCCACAGGCGAAATCAATGCTAAATATTGGGATGCAGAAGACGTCGCTTTTGATATTATTAAAGAAGGTAAAATCGTTAAACTTTCTGCCAAAGTTAACGAATGGCAAAATCAGCGTCAACTATCCATTAAGAAGTATCGGCCTATTAATGAAGAAGATGCAATAAAAATTGAAAACTTTGTGCCATCTGCACCAAAAAGTGGTGAATTTTACCTTGAACAGATTCTAGCGCGCGTTGAGTCCATGCAAAATAGAGATATTAAAGCGATTTGTCTGGATATCATTACTAATCGCAAAGACTTACTATTAGTTTACCCAGCTGCGAAGTCTTTTCACCATGCAATTCGCTCAGGATTGGTTTATCATATTTATCGCATGCTTTTAGTGGCAGAAAAATTGTGTGAAGTTTATGATAATGTCAATAGTGACTTGCTCTTTGCGGGCGTAATTTTACACGATATTTGTAAAATCGATGAAATGGAGATTAATTCGGCTGGCTTAGTTTCTGAATATACAATCAAAGGAAACCTTCTTGGACATATTATTATGGGTGTGCAATTAATTGGTGAACGCGGGGCGGCTTTAAAGCTTGATCCTGAAGTGATTATGCTACTTGAACATATGATTTTAGCGCATCACTATGAAGCGGAGTTCGGTAGCCCGAAAAAACCGATGTTTTTAGAGGCAGAACTTTTACATCATATTGATACCATTGATGCTAGTGTCTATGATTTCCAAAAATCAGTTCTCGGAGTAGAGAGTGGCGAATTATCAGACCCTGTATTTTCCTTAGAACGCAGGAGAATTTACAAACCGAAGATTTAATAAATATGTGATTATTTAATTACTTTATGCTGTCATTGCGAGGAGTGAAACGACGTCGCAATCTTAGCGCGGGATTAATGTTAAAAAGCCGTATGATACTTATGTTGGACAAAAGTCCTTCTCTGTATGATACGGCTTTTTCCATGCTGTCATTGCGAGGAGTGAAACGACGTCGCAATCTTAGCGCGGGATTAATGTTAAAAAGCCGTAAGATACCTATGTCGGACGAAAGTCCTTCTTTGTATCACACGGCTTTTTCCACGCTGTCATTCTGAGCCGAAGGCGTGAGAATCTCAGTGTGGGTTTAATAAAATTTGCTAAATTTTCAAAAAAATCATTAAAAAACACTAACTTGGGTATCAATAGAAGATAGGAATATATTTCCTTTAGTTAAAATCAACTCTATTGTGGAGTTGGTTATGGTTTAGTAACTATATTAATATAGTTGCATCTGTTTTTATATGGAGGATCTATGAAAAAAAGAATTAGTATTATGATGTTAGTGTTATCACTAATGCTATCAGCTTTTGTTTTTGCTGATGTTGATAACACTAAGGTATATGGCGGCGCTTTAAAAGAAATTGGCGTTATCAAAGGCGACCAAAATGGCAACTTAAATGGTGACGACGTATTAACTCGTGAGCAATCTGTTGCAACCTTAGTTCGATTATTAGGTGTTAATGAATCGATTTTTAGAGGAACTAAAAGTACGTTTACAGACGTTCCAGCTGATAATTGGTCACAATCTTATATCGCTTATGCTAAGGCGAAAGGTTTAACAAAAGGCGTATCAAAAACTGAGTTTGGCTTTGGCGAAAAAGTAACGACACAACAGTATGCTACTTTTATGTTAAGAGCGCTTGGTCATAATGGTAATGACGTTTATGCTAATGCTATGGACACAGCGAAAGAGCTTGGTCTTTTACAAGACGTAAAAGCAATGAAAGCTACTGATACAGTGAAGCGTTCTGATGCTTTTGCTATGATGTATCATACATTAGAAGCAAAGGTAAAAGATGGTTCAACTACTTTAGCAGCTAAACTTGGTAAAGAGTTACCAAAAATGGCAATGGATAGTCATTACCCTGTAACAATTTCTAATTTTGATAATCAAAAACAAGTTTATAACGTTACTTTTGATAAAGCACCTGAAAAAGTACTTTGTGTTTATCAGGATTCAATTGAAGTTATGTTAGCGCTTGGTTTAGAAGACCACATTTTACAAGCTTATGGTTTGGATCAAGATGTTAAACCTGAGTGGAAGGCTGCATTTGATAAAATCGATTATAGAACAGAGCCTTTTTCACCAGATAAAGAAACAGTAATTGCTATGCAACCAGATATGATTTTATCGTGGTATTCTTATTTTGGTGATAAGAAACTTGGCAATGTTGATTATTGGAACAACAATGGTATTGGCACATATATGATGAGAAACTCAGGTGCTGATCCTACTCAATCAATTGAAAATGAGTATCAAGATATTTTAAATATTGGTAAAATCTTTAATGTAGAAGATAAAGCAGAGGCTTTAGTTGCTGAAATGAAAGCTGAAATTGCTAATGTTGTAGAGAAAACAAAGGACATGAAGACAAAACCTAGCGTTTTAGTTATGGAAATTGGTAAAAAAGGTATTAGAGTTTATGGCGAAAATACTGTAGGTGGCGATTTAGTTAAGGCTGTTGGCGCTAATATGGTTGCGGCTCCTGATAACAAGATGAGTGCTGAAGATTTAGTCGTTGCAAATCCTGATGTAATTTTCTCTGTTTACTATGGTAGTTCAGCAAGTTTAGCAGATGGTGAAAAGGCTGTTGCTAAAGTAACTAAGGATCCAAGATTTGCTAGTCTTAAAGCAGTGAAAGATGGTAAAGTATTGCCGATGTCTTTAGGCGAAGTTTATTGCCCTGGTCCAAGAACATTTGATGGTATTAAGACAATTGCTAAAGGTGCTTATCCAGAGTTAGCAGATGCTCCAAAAACGGATGCAAAAGCAAATGCATATTATCCTGTAACAATTGATAACTTTGATAATCAAAAACAAGCATATAAAGTTACTTTTGATAAAGCACCAGAAAAAGTACTTTGTGTTTATCAAGATTCAATTGAAACAATGTTAGCATTAGGTCTTGAAGACCATATTTTACAAGCGTATGGTTTAGATCAAGATGTTAAAGATGAATATAAAGCGGCATTTGATAAAATCGACTATAGAACAGAACCATTTTCACCAGATAAAGAAACGGTTATCGCGATGCAACCAGATATGATTTTATCATGGTCTTCATATTTTGGTGATAAGAAGCTTGGCAATGTCGATTATTGGAATAATAATGGCATTGGTACTTATATGATGAGAAACTCAGGTGCTATGAAAGAGAAAAGCATAGAGAATGAGTATCAAGATATTTTAAACATTGGTAAAATCTTTAATGTCGAAGACAAAGCACAGGCTTTAGTTGACGAAATGAAGTCAGAAATTGCCGACGTACTCGAGAAGACAAAAGACATGAAAACGAAGCCTAAAGTTTTAGTAATGGAAGTTGGTAAGAGTGGTATTAGAGTTTACGGTGAAAATACTGTTGGTGGCGACTTAGTTAAGGCTGTTGGTGCAGAACTCGTAACAGCTCCTGATAATAAGATGAGCGCTGAAGATTTAGTCGTTGCAAATCCTGATGTTATTTTCTCAGTATACTATGGCAGCTCTAAGAGCTTAGCTGATGGTGAAAAAGCTGTTAAGAAAGTTATTGATGATCCAAAATATGCTAGCCTTAAAGCAGTGAAAGATGGTAAAGTATTACCGATGTCTTTAGGCGAAGTATATTGCCCTGGTACAAGAACACTTGATGGCATTAAGACAATTGTAAAAGGTGTATATCCAGAACTTGCAAAATAATAATTTTTAATTAACCTGCGTCGTAATCTTAACGCGAGGTTAATGTTAAAAAGCCGTGAGATACTTACGTCGGACGAAAGTCCTTCTCTGTATCACACGGCTTTTTCCATGCTGTCATTGCGAGGAGCGAAGCGACGTGGCAATCTTAGCGCGGGATTAATGTTAAAAAGCCGTAAGATTCCTACGTCCTCACTTTGTTCGTCCTCAGAATGACACGGCTTTTTGTATTATAGTGAGGAGCGAATTTCCCACGTTGTCATTGCGAGGAGCGAAGCGACGTGGCAATCTTAACGCGGAATGTTAAAAAGCCGTAAGATTTCAATGTTGGCATTGGTTCGAATAGTTGTTTTATAGTTTATAATTATAAATAAAAGGATAACAAATGATAGAAGTAAAAAATTTAAAATTCGCTTTTGGCGAAAGAACTATTTTAAATGGAATAAATCTAAATTTGGATAGGGGCGAAATCATTGGTGTGATTGGTGCTAATGGCAGTGGAAAAACAACCTTGTTAAAAACAATAGCGGGTGTTCATAAAACAGAAAATATGATTTTTCTCGATGGCGAAGCGATAGAAACGCTTAGTTATAGAGACAGGGCGAAAAAGCTAGCAATGATGCACCAAAATTCAGCTTTAAATTTTAATTTTACAGCAAAAGAAATTGTAGCTATTGGGCGCTATATATATAGTAAGGGTTTTCAGCGTTTAGCAGATACCGATAAGGAAATGATAGAAGCTGCGATGAGACATACGAATACATGGATTTTTGCTGATAGAAGTATTAGACATTTATCTGGTGGTGAACAGCAACGCGTCCATTTAACGAAAACTTTAGTGCAGGAAACACCTTATATTCTTTTTGATGAACCGACTTCGGCACTTGACCTGCGCTATGAAAAAGATATTTTAGAACAAATTAAAACCTTAGCAGCAGAAGGGATTGGCACCATCGTTAATATTCACAATATTAAAATTGCCGCTAAATACTGTCATCGCTTGATTTTACTTGCTGATGGTGAAATTTTAGCTGATGGCACTCCTAGTGATGTGATAACCGTAGATAATATAAAAAAAGCTTATGATGTCGATGTCGATGTTTATTATAATGATAGATCAGGACAGATAGATTTTGTGATTTTAGATTAAAATTCTATTTTTTGGGTAGTTAATTTGCCGAGGATATTTAAGAGTATAAAAGGAGAGCATGATGGAAAGAACTGATAAGCGCTATCAAGCTTATATGCGGATATTAAGTTCTGAGTTGGTGCCAGCTATGGGCTGCACAGAACCGATTTCTATCGCTTATGCTGCCGCTAAGGCGCGTGAGGTTTTAGGAAAATTGCCTGAAAGAGTAGAAATTGATGTCAGTGATAATATTATTAAAAATGTAAAAAGTGTGGTTGTACCGAATACAGGCGGGTTAAAAGGGATACCTGCTGCCGCTGCTGTTGGTATAGTCGCTGGCGATGCGAGTAGAATGTTGGAAGTTATTTCTGTTGTTACTTACGAGCAAAGACAAGAAACGGTACAGTTTTTAGCTGAAGTGCCAATAAATATTAATAGAGTTGATAGCGATATAATTTTTGATATTTGGATCAGATTATATGCTGATAATGATGAAGTTAAAGTTAGAATTAGTGAATACCATACGCATATCGTTTTAGTTGAAAAAAATGGCGTAGCCTTATCTAAAAGTTCAGTTGAAACTGAAGTCGAAAAATTGGAACCTGATGATAAAATTTCTGATAAGGATTTACTCGATATCAAGGGGATTTATGAATTTGCCAATAGCTGTGACCTAAGCGAAATCGAACCGCTTTTGGCAAGACAAGTTGAATATAATTTAGCGATTTCTAATGAAGGTATTAGTTCAAAATATGGTGCTAATATTGGTAAAACATTTCTAAAGTTTTATGGTGACAGTGTTATTAATAGGGCAAAGGCGAAAGCGGCTGCTGCTTCTGATGCGAGAATGAGTGGCTGTGAACTCCCTGTAATTATTAATTCTGGTAGTGGAAATCAGGGAATAACCGTATCGATTCCAGTTTATGAATATGCAGAAGAATTAGGTGTAGAAAAAGAAAAGCTATTTCGCGCTTTGATAATATCTAATTTAGTTGCGATACACGTTAAGCGTGGTATGGGTAGATTATCGGCATACTGCGGTGTTGCCAGTGCAGGATGTGCTTCTGGCTGTGGCATTGCCTACTTAGATGGCGGTGGTTATGAGGAGATTTCTAGCACGCTTACCAATTCATTAGCAATCGTTTCAGGTGTTATTTGTGATGGGGCAAAACCATCTTGTGCAGCTAAAATAGCAACGGGAGTAGAAGCTGGTATTATTGGTTATCACATGCAAAAAGATGGACAAACTTTTTCGACAGGTGATGGCATAGTCGGTGATGGCATAGAAGATACGATAGATAACGTAGCTAGACTCGCTAGTGAAGGCATGAAATTAACCGATAAAGAAATCATTGCTATTATGATGAAAAATTAAAAAGTATAATCGTGAATCATTAAAAAGATACTAGTTGCGCTAGTGTCTTTTTTGATGATAAAATGTTCATCCATTCTCTTTTTGTTGCACTAACTTACTACCACAAAATAACAAAAGAATCAAGCTGTTAGATTTTTACGTCGGCAATAAAATATACGATGAACTTCCCGTTGGAAACTTTGTTTCCTTTGGAGTTATCGCTTTGATTAGCGATGAACTCTCTCATCGCTGTTTAGTTCGCGGAGGAAGACACGGCTTTTTCTGTGCCATACAGAAGAGAAGCACTGGCGATGAGGGAGGAATTATGCAAAAAAGACTACCACTTAGAATTAAATCCAAGTGGTAGTTTTTTTGTCTAAACTTAATATTTTCTAGTGATAGCAAAGCCAGCTAAGATGCTTACTAAGCCTAATAAGTAGAATAAGTTTGGACTGTTTTCATTTGTTTTAGGTAATTGATTAACGGCAAGCGGTATATCTAAATTAACTATTTCAATCAATTCAGCTGTACCATCCTTGTTAATTTTAATTTTACCCAATGGAGTGATACTGTTATCAACTATGATATAACTGCCGTCATCATCAATTTTAACATTGGCGATGTGTCTGCCAGAATCGTCAACTACTTCAAAGACTCTACCTTCTGGTAATGGTAAATCGTTTGGATTGTTGATTTTCATTAACTCAGGTTGAGCTGGAATAACTGATGTTGCTGGTGTTTCAACTTCAGTTGTCTGTTCTTCCGTTTCCGTAGTTGTTACTGCTTCAGTTTCTGTCACAGATTGTTTTGGTTCTGTTTCAACTTGTTTAGCTGGGGCTTTAGTTCTTGGTTCATTATCTTCGTCGTCATCGCTGTCGTCGTCGCTATCCTCGTCATCCTCATCCTCATCGTCATTAGGGATGGAATCGTTCTTTTCCTGTTTGATATAGATGTAAGTGACGTGTTTTATAGCCGATGTAATGGTACCTTTTTCTTCACCCTCAATTTTGACTAAAACGTAGTCGCCAATTTTATTGATTTTTTCTGTTTGGTAACTATCGCCAATAGCTTTTATAATGGTTTGTGATTCTTTTAATGCTATTCTATCACCGTTTTCATTAAGATAGACATAATCGGCAATGACTTCGCCAATATTATCTAGGTAAATATAGGTGACTTCTTTGTCTTTTTTTGTAAATTTGCCTTTTTCGTCATCGCCAGTTATAGCGATTAATTCGCCCTTGCTTGGGTCAGGCTTTGTTTCATAATCCGTACCAATAGTGCCAGTAAGTTTTTCTTTTGTTTCAGAAATCACTTCTCCGTCGTCGTTTTTAACGATATGTTTAACGATAACGACGCCATCTTTTTCCTTCACATAAGTATAAACAACTTCTTGTTCATCCTTAGTGAATGTACCACTAGGATTGCCCTTAGTATCGACTAATGTGCCTTTACTTGGGTCAGGCTCTGTTTGATAATCCGTACCGACATCGCCAGTGATTGTTTCCTCTGTTTCGGAAACAACATTGCCGTCTTCATCTTTAACGATATGTTTGACCACAACAGTAGATTTTTCTACTGGCTCTGGCTCAGGTTGAGGCTCTGGGTCAGGGATAGGAACAGGTATTGGAATAACAGGATTATCTTTAACATAAATATATGTTACTGTTGTTACGCCTTCTATGACCTTGCCCTTGGCGTTCGTTGGCACTGCTTTTAATTTGTAGCCAGGAATTGTTTTTGGCTGCGTTGTATATTCTTCACCAACAGTATCTGTTGTTGAAATCGGTGTTGCGAGTTCATTGCCATCTTCATCGACGTAGACAGCAGTAACCGTACCTATTTTTACCTTATCTAAGACAAGTGGTTGATATTCCGCATCCGCTGTTGTACCGTTTGCATCAGCAATTCTTAGTTTTGCTGTTTCTGGTATGCCGACAAAGTCTGGATTCGGCATAAATTCGACGACGCCATTATCTTTGATCGTATACGTTCCAGCAGCGACTTCTAAGGTTTTGACAGGGTTTCCATCCTTATCTTTTACTACCGTGTCATTTTCATCAATAAAGCCTAGTGAGTCATAATTTAATGGTACAGATTTAGGCTCTGTTTCAATAGCAGCACCTGTTGTCGATGTACTTGATAAAACAGGAACTTCCACTTCTAAAGCTTCAAATAGCGGTTTTTTATTATCGCTACTATCGTCGTTACTTGCCTGAAGTTTGTTAATCTTGTTCACTGTTTTAACTGTATGACCAATAGGTCCTGCCGGAATGACTGCTGGATGATACTCGGCAATGGCTTCATTGTTAGCGGTGCCATTAGCATTACTGTTATTATTGTCTACGTATTTGACCTTAACACCGTCAGGACTACCAGTATAATCTTTAGCAGGGGTAAAGGTGATTTCGCCATTAGGATTGAGCGTATACCTATTACCATCAACATCGGTGTAATTTTCACCGTCTTCAGTTGGTGTACCGTCTGGTGTTAATAAGGTCAACGTACCAGTAGACACCTTGTTGCCGTTTTTATCTTTGAATTCAGGTTTGCCAGTTTGGACAGCACCTTGAATATCAATGCTCACGGCATCTTGTGGAATGATGTCGTCATTGACAACTTCTGGCTCGTAGGTATCGATTGCTTCTGTACCGTTAGTATCTTTAGCGACAATCTCAATTTTTTTAATACCGCCGACATAATTTTTCTTTGGTACAAAAATGACTATACCAGTGTCTTGGTTGATTTCAAAATGACCAGCTACTTCACCATTAGGAGTAGTTGAAGGATTCTTTGAATCAACCGCAATTGCAGCCATCGTCGTTGCATTTGGTTTAGCCTTAAATGTATAAGGCTTTTTGCCATTTACTTCTGTTTTAACGATAGGCATGTCTACGTGACCAGCTGTGAAAGCGAGTCGTGCAGATTGATTTTTATTCATATAATCAACCGATGTTAAATCAATACCTGTCGGTTTAACAGGGAATACCTTTGGTTGATACGTTGTTTGAACGGCAAGTCCATTCGCGTCGGTATACTTAATAGTTAAAGGTTTAGGCATACCAACAAAGTCTTTATTTGGTACAAAATCAATTGCTTGTGTAATGTCATCTTGCTGGGCATTACCACCAGTATTGGTTCTATCTTTGATGAAATACTTACCGATAACATTGCCGTCTTTATCGAGGGCAGGGATTTCTTTAGCAGTTGCAAAATTATTCCCATCATTACTAAAGCTTAATGTACCATCTAATTTTAAACTATCGTTATTAGAATGGAAGATCACTTCACCAGATTGTTTTTTACCTTGTAAGTCTTCACTCTTATCATTTACTGCTACTACTAAGCCAGTTTCTTCTTTATAAGCGTAGTAAACGTGCTTACTATCATCGGTTTTAGGAGCGCTTGTTTGATTAGAGTCACCCGTATTGACAGTTGTTTTGCCATCTGTTACTGCATCAATTGGGTATTGATGTTCTTTACCAGTACCATTAGCGCTTGTAATATCGACGCGTTGATAGACTTTATCGTTTGCTGTTATTATCGCTGGTGGTACAACATCATAGCTACCTGCTGGTAAAAGTTTTGAGCCATTTTCTTCGTAATATTTTGCGTTGATTTCCGCATCATTACGGTTGATGGCTTTAGACTTATCCGTCGGATTGAGTAGATTACCATCGTCATCGACTAAAACAAAATGTTCTTTAATCGTCGTGAATTTTTGATCAACCTCTGGTACTGGAAATAGCTCTTCACCGTCGTCGTGTGTGATTTTCGTTTCACCATTTGTCGGGAATAGCTCATTGTCAAGATGCTTACCAGATGCTGCCTCGACCGTATACTTAATAGTAATTGGTGCAATTGCCTCACTAATGCGCTTATCCTTGGCTGTAAATCGATAAGTGTTTGTCGCACTATCCCACTCAACTTCAAACAATTTCATATTGGCATCATTCTCACCGCCACCAATTTTATCACCCGTTAATAGGTTATAACCATTAGCTGAGCTAATCGTGACAGAACGTTCTGGTGTGCCAACGACGACAACATCTTGTCCCATTGGGTCAGTGATTGTAGGGTTTTCAATCGCGTAAATGATATTATTGGCAATATGCTCAAAATAGTTGGACAAGTGTTCTGCATCAGTAACAACAGTGTGTTTGTCGTTTTCTTCCGTGCCATAGTCACCAGATGCCATACCGTGAATTACTCTTGATTGTTCCTCATTACCTTCGCTAAAGCCAATACCGACAGAAAAAATTTCATTACCTTTTTTCTTGGCAATATTCGCCTCTAATATCGTCATATTGTCTAAGTTAATCAATTCTAAAACATTGACAGTTGGTTCTTTTTCTTGACCAATGCGTTGAAAATATTGTTTTGCATCGATACCTGTACCGTAAGTATTAGGGTTTTCGACGTCAATATCACTGATAATAGAGTCTAAGTCAGCGCTTGCAAAATCTGATTTTACTACTCTCACTTGAGCGTTACTATCTAGACTTGCAAATGTTTTAGAGGATGTCCAATTATAATTCATCACTGCTTTTAATTCTTCGTTGGTTGGCTCTAAAGGGTCAGCGAAAACAACATCACTTTTATTATCGGGTCTATAATAGTAGTTGGCGCTTGCAGTTTTAAGATTTTCTAATTCAGTATTGCTTAAAATATAAGAGTTTGTATCGTCAAATTTCTTTAAGCCCGCTGAACGCGATGGCAACCCGTCAGTGATAAGAACAATAATATTATTATCGTACTCATCTCTATCAGCAGTATCTAACATCTCCCACGCTTTACGTATAGCTACTTGCGTATAGGTTGCCCCATAGTATGGTTCCTTATGCGAAAGCGCTTTTAGACCATCAATTTTTTCAATTAATTGGTCTTTTTCTGTTGCTTTTGTAAACCCTTTGATATTCTCGTAGTCAAGAACAGAACCGTAAGGAACTAAAGCGACCTCTATGTTTTTAGAATTGCTATTTTTAGCCAATAGAGCTTCAACAAAACTCTTAGCAGAAACTTTTGCTTTACCAAGTCTTGTATCCTTTTCGTCCCATTTAGTTCCAGAACTATCTTCTTTTTGACCATTTGGTCCGTATTCCATACTGCCAGATTCATCCATAACTAAAACAACTCTAGTTTTTTCTGGTCGATTCTGCACATCAATATCTAAAGTAATATCCCATTGATTTTGATTATCTGGATTTAGTGTTGCTTCTTTGTTGACCGCTAGCTTACCAGTTTTATACACTGGAGGATTGGGGCTAGGGTTGGCAAAGCTCGTGGCAAAGGCACTAATTAACATAATCAATGTTAGGCTTAGCGCCAGTGCTTTACTACTTTGTTTAGATTTCATTTATTTCCTCGATTCTCATGTGAGTTCACACTAATCTTATCGTATAAGTTTAGTGATTATATGAAGGCAAGGAAATATTGACATTGCTATTAGCAGTCCTATATTAAATTAGACAAAATCCTTTTGCTTGGGCTTTATTAGACGAGAAAAATTAAATTTGGAAATTGTCTGCACAGGCTAACTATGATTGGCATTGCCATTTGCCCTTTTATTAAAAATGTACTAGTGTTATCAATAGTAATATAAGATTATCACCTTGTCGCTCCGCCTCATAATGGCAACGCGAGTGACTAAATGTTTACAATTGTATTAGATATTGATAAGTTTATAAACCACTTTTAATAAGATTATAATCACTTTTTAGTGCCTGAACTTGCAGATTCTACAATTTAAAAAGATATTGGCTAGCATCGCTAACTTATAAGATGAAACATTGGGCATTAATACCGAAATGAACTAATTTGGTATAACTATTCCTTTGAGTTATAAAAGCCGTGTCATTCAGAGGAGCCTAAGCGACGTAGGAATCTTACGGCTTTTTATATTAATTCCACGTTAAGATTATCATGTTGTCGCTGTCGCTCCGCCTCATAATGACAACGTGGAGAAATTGAATAGTTATCAGTTAATTTACTATCGGAAAAAGCGTTTCATTTTTGTCTATAAGAAATTCGAGAATAAAGTCATATTCTAACTAAATTGCTATGAATTGCCATAGTTCTTTTAAATTTGTTACTTATAATTTAATTTTTCGTACGCTTAAAGCCACTAAGCGTATAAATTATACCCATTTTTTGTGAATTCAATAACGATTATTGCCAAAATTGCAAAAAAATAAAGCACTGGTAGTTAATACCAACGCTGATTTAGAAGTTAATTTATAACTATTCAGTCAACTCGCGTTGTCATACTGAGGAATGAAGTGACGTGAGTATCTTAACGCGGATTAAGTAGTAAAAGCCGTAAGATTCCTACGTCGTCACTGTGTTCCTTCTCTGAATGACACGACTTTTACTATTTGGAATCGCATAGGGAAATCGCATAGGGGACGGTCCTTTTTACGAAGTCTTCTCCATAAAAAAACAAGCCGTGTCATCCTCCGCGAACTAAACAGCGATGAGCGACAAAATTATGGAAAACCAATTAAATGCTTGCATTCAAATTAATTTTTTATAATTTTGGCATTAAGCGCGCTAGCGCGACTGACCAAAGGAATCGAAGATTCCGACGGGAAGTTCATCGCATAATTTGCTGACGTCAGTATCTTATGGCTTGTTAATAGCAATGTAGATAGGCTTATTTTAAAAAAAAGCATTGGCAGAAAACCAACGTTTATTTTTACATTTAATTTAATAATTGTTTTTGTAAACTATTAAGTTCACTTGAACTGAGATTAGTCGCTGAACTAATAATAGAAATATCTAAGCCTTGCTTTAATAAATTAAGAGCAATCTTTTGTTTTTCTTCTGCTTTGCCCCGTAGTTCCCCGCGTTTCTCGCCTTCAATAGCACCATAATAAACTCCCGCCTCATATTGTAAATCAAGGCTTTCTTCGTATGTCAATGTCTTTGTACTCATTACTCTAAACTCCTCTCTATCAAATACACTAGAATATAATCCTTCCCTTTTGCAATCTATCAACGCTTTTTTAAATGCCCTGATTGATAATCGTTCTTTTTCTTTTGCTGTGATTTCTTTATTTGTTTTTTCTTTATGAATTT
>PDWI01005895.1_pt1 | contig 15607 bp, 11 predicted proteins | sample 1430891 | NCBI WGS metagenome assembly PDWI01 (sample SAMN01162508, study PRJNA174530) | Oral metagenome, whole genome shotgun sequencing project. | biome: Marine environment; feature: Marine mammal; material: Swab sample of the gingival sulcus; isolation source: swab sample of gingival sulcus... | reverse complement strand
GGAAAAAAGCTATAAAACAAAAAAATAATTCCAGAGGCCTTCTCCTCCCGATGGATAGGTTATAGTATAAAAGGAATGAATAATCCGTCCTTTTCCAGCAAAAAAATCCGCATTCGGGGAGATATTAAGGAAAAACTCTGCCTTGGGGAATTCTGTACCTTTAACACAGGAGGCCCTGCCGATTTTTTCGTCATTCCGGAAGATGAAGAGGATCTGCAGAACCTTCTTGTCCAGCTCAAAGAGCAGAACATCCCCTGGTTCATTCTGGGCGGCGGGGCGAATATTCTGGTTTCCGATAAAGGAATCCGGGGGGCGGTGATCTCTACAGCCCGTTTGAATACTGTAACAGAAATCCCCGGAGGACTGCGCTGCGGAGCCGGACTGGAGATATCACTGGCTGCCGATGCGGCTGCTGAAAGGGCACTGGCGGGAATTGAATTCTTCCATGCCATGCCCGGTTCTGTGGGAGGGGCCCTGTGGATGAACGCCCGCTGCTACGGAGGAGAAATATCCCGGATTTTCAGGGGAGCCTCTGTCCTGAATGAAAACCTGGAGAAGGATTACATTCCCTTCAAGGCGGAAGATTGGGCTTATAAAGTATCCCCCTTTCAGAACCGCCAGTACATTATACTTTCAGGAGATTTCACCCTGAAGCCGGGGAACAGGAAAGAGCTTATGCTTAAAATGGAAGAAATCCGGCAGGACCGGGAAACCAAAGGGCATTTCCGGGCCCCCTGTGGAGGCTCCACCTTTAAAAACAACAGAGCCTTCGGAGCCCCTTCGGGGAAAATCATTGAAGAGGCAGGACTTAAAGGACTGCGGCTGGGAGGAGCCGCTGTCTCTTCCTGGCACGGGAATATCCTTATTAATGAAAACAGGGCCAGAGCTGCCGACATAGACAGGCTCATCCGCCTGGTTCAAAAAAAGGTGAAGGAGAAAACCGGTTTTCTTCTGGAACCGGAGATCTTGAAAGTCGGGGATTGGGAGGGAATGGATGCAGAATCTGATTGACAATCTGAAAGAATACCTGAAACAGGTGGAGGATGAAGAACTGCGGCTCATTCTGGATGAATTAAGCGCTGTGGAAATCGCTGAGATTTGGGACAACTTTACTGATGAGGAAAACCTGAAAATGTTCCTGATGATTCCCCAGGAAAAAAGAAGCGAAGTCATAATAGAACTGCAAACTTCGGAACAGGAACTTTTAATCCGGGGACTTTCGGAAGGCGCCGCCAAAAGTCTGTTCCGGGACATGGAACCTGATGACCTGGCAGACCTTATCCAGTCTGTGAACCCGGAACTCAGGGCGGCGGTATGGGAACAGCTCAGCGATGAAGCCCGGCAGGAAACCACCTTTCTCCTCCGTTTTGATGAAGACGATGCGGCGGGAATCATGACCCCCCGCTATGCTGCAATTTTGGGAGAACGAACAGTAGCCCAGGCCTTGAATTTTATCCGCGGCTCCATGGACAAGCTGGAAACGGTTTATTACATCTATGTGGTGGACAAGGTGAAACGTTTGCAGGGTGTGGTTTCCCTGAAAGACATCCTCCGGGCAAAGGATAATGACCTGATTAAGGATATTATGATTCAAAAGGTCATTTACGTTCAGGACGATACGGATCAGGAAGAGTCAGCCCATGTTCTGGAAAACTATGGTCTTCTGGCCCTGCCGGTAGTGGACCGCTTCAACCGGCTTTTGGGTATTATTACCTTTGATGATGTGATTGATGTTATCCGGGAAGAACAGACCGAGGATATTTACAAAATGGGAGCCATGGGGGGAGATACCCAAAGCTACCTGGACACTTCAGTCTGGGGGTTGGTAAAAAAGCGGGTGCCCTGGCTGATTGTTCTGCTGGCCGCAGGAACCATCACCACCAATGTACTCCACCTTTACCAGGAACTCCTTTTAACAGCGGTTTTTCTGACCCTTTTCATTCCAGTCATAACCCAGACCGGGGGAAATTCGGGAACCCAGTCCTCCACGTTAATGATCCGGGGACTGGCTACGGGGGAACTGCATTTTCGGGATGTGGGCAAGGTTATGTTCAAGGAAATTCTTGTAGGACTGGTTTTGGGACTGGTAACAGGCATGGTCATTCTTGGACGGGCCTGGTTTACTCCTCCGGGAATAGGCTTTCTTCCGGCGGCCTCCATTGCCATTTCCCTCTGTGCGGTAGTGATTTTTGCCACCGTACTGGGCGCCCTGGTTCCCATGATCATTCACCGTTTTGGTTTTGATCCTACCGTGGCGGCCGGGCCCCTTATGTCCACCATCATTGATGTTTGCGGTTTAACCATATTTTTTGAAGTGTCCAGAAGGATTTTACAGCTGTGAAAAGAAAGGGGGAAGATTTTTACAGCCGCTCTGTTACAAGGGTAAAGGTTTCTCCCCTTTTTTCTGACTTGGCCATAAAGCCCCGGGAACCCCTGTTTTTTGCTGGCTCCTGCTTTGCCGCAGCCCTCCGGGATTGGTGGAAGACCCGTTTTCTCCCGGCTCATGATTTTCCCTTTAACCCAGTATATAACCCCCTGTCCCTGAAAGAAGGGTTTGACCTCTTATGCTCAGAAAAAAGCATAGGGAAAGAAGAGCTTTTTTTCCATCAGGGACTTTGGCGGCATCATCTTTATAGTCCTTCCGCTGCAAAAAAAGACCGGGCAGAATGCCTTGATAGAATGAACAACAATCTTAACCAAAGCAGGGCCGCTCTGGCAAAAAGTTCCTTTTTAATCCTGACCCTGGGTACAGCTTTTGTTTATGAAGAAAAAAACGGGGGCAGGGTGGTCAATAACTGCCATAAACGCCCCGGGACAAACTTTAACCGCCGTTCCCTTTCTTCCAGGGAGATAAGCAGGACACTGGAAGAGACTGCCGCCCTTATAGGCAAAATTAACCCGGCTATCCGCATCATCCTCACCTTGAGTCCTGTCCGCCATTTAAGAGACCGGGCCGAAGAAAACTCTTTAAGCAAAGCCCTTCTCCGCTGCGGTATGGAGGATTTTCTGAAGGCTGGCAATAACCGGGTCTACTTTCCTTCCTATGAGATTCTTCTGGATGAAATGCGGGATTACCGCTGGTATGCAGAGGATTTGTGCCATCCTTCTTCTGAAGCCGTAAACTACATAATGGAACGCTTTTGCACTGCTGCCGCCAGCCCGGCCCTCAGGGCTTACCTGAAAGAGGCAGAAAACCTCCAAAAACTGCTGAATCACAGGATTTTACAAAGTCAAAGTTCTGAAACTGCGAACTTTCTTGAAACCCGACAAAGAAAAAAGACCGCCTTTTTTCAAAAATATCCCTTTGCAAAGGAATATTTACCCCATATACCAATAACATGAAGGATCTGATAAAAACATCTCAAGAGCAAAGGCCGGTAAAAAATCACAATGTACCAAGGCTGCTCCCCTGTCATAATCAAAAGCAAAAATAATTCTTTCCAAATTTAAGAAGCAGTTACTAAAATTCATATTGCAATATAAAGGAAAAATCTATAATATGGCCATGAAGGAAACGTTATGAGCGATAATAACAATAGAAGATTCCACAGAGTGAATTTTAAAACCCATGGTTATATAAGACTGGATGGAAATGACTACCCTTTTGACCTTGTAAACATCTCCTTAAAGGGAATTCTTCTTCACAGCAATGATGATTTCTTTCAAAAGGGAGAAACCTACGATCTGCGTATAAAACTCCTGGCTTCAAATGTGGAAATTCAGACTTTGGCCGTCCTTGTTCATGAAAAAAAGAAGGATAAAGGTTTTTTCTTCAAAGAGATTGATCTGGACAGTATGATCCACTTGCGCAGACTTTTGGAACTAAATGGTGCAAACGGTAATGAAGTTGAAAAAGAGCTGTCTTTTTTAAAAGATTGTTCATTAAAGTAAGTTCACTACAAAAAACAAAACTTTACTAGTTGGCGTTGTTTTCTTGGCTCTTTCTGCGGGATAGAACAAATTTCTTGAAATCATAGATATTCTTGACAACAATCTGTCCATCAAAAATCTCCAGCCTCCTCTGGCTTACAAAATGATCCAGAATATTACGGCAGTCATCAGGGCTCATACCTGCCCAATGGGCAATATCATCTATGGATGTATGAAATGTTCTTAATCCGTGATCTTCCTCATCATTAGGAACGGGGGCACCCTCAGAAAGCATAAGGAATACATCAGCCACTTTGGCGTGAAGATCTTCAAGGGTCAGGATCTGAAATCTTCGTTTCTGATCATAAATCCTTTTTGAAAAAAGCTTTAAAAGTTTTAATGCAATTTGGGGATTGCCTTGCATAAGGATTTCAAAATTTTCCCTGTTAAATTCCAGCAGCTTTGTTTCTTCAACCGCAATGATGGTTGCACTCCGGGGAGCTTCTTCCAAAAGAGCCATTTCTCCAAAAAACTCTCCTGGTTTAAGAATGTCTATGGTTTTCTCAATATCCCCAAAAATTTTAACAATTTTCACACAGCCGGACTGGATAAGATAAAATGAATCGCCAGGCTCATATTCACAAAAAATTACAGTGCCGGCCTTAAAAGTAACAGCGAAACGGTTAAAGACTGATAAATCCAGAGACATCAGGAACCTCCCAGCCCTTCAAGCGTACGGGCAGCATCCTGACCTTCAGGACTATCCTGAGGGAGCAGGGATATGGATTTTTTTAAAAAGCCCTGTGCCTTGTCCCGGGCTCCAGCTTTGACATAAGATTTACCTATGTAATACAGAGCCAGGGCCATTCCAGGATGAACCGGATTATGCTTCAGAAGTTGTGTGAAATGACTGATACATTTGCCATGCTTGTTCATCTTAAAAAGGCAAACCCCAACTTCAAAATCTGCCTGCTCCTTTTCCCGGGGAGAATTCCTGCTTATGAAAACATAAGCACGCAGGGCCTCCTGATATTGCCCTGCCTTCCCAAGGGCTGCCGCTTTTTCCAAAGTGTAAGTTTGCATTGAGACGGAAGAACTTGTCCCCTCTGGCAAAGCGTCCTTTTTATGACTTTCTGAATAATCTATTTTTTTTCGTACATCATTTACAAAACGCCCTGCCGGATAATAAATTAAATAACGATGAAAAGCATCTGCAGCCTGGGCGTGCTTTTCGTTATTAAAATAATATTCCCCCACAGAGTAAAGTCCCTGTTCCGGGTCCATCTGTTCTCCTGAGGACATGAGACTGCGAACCTTTTTATGTATCCGGCGCAGTTGATTGGAAAAAACCTTGAGCATTTTCATTATGATTCTGCTGTTATTGGCTAAAAGCCGTTCAAAATCCTCTACTGTAAATTGCAGCACCGTGGAATCACGCAAAACCAATGCCGTTTCATCATAAAGATACTTTCCAAAAGCCGATTTAACGCCAAAGAACTCACCTGTGCGCACATAATCGTGCATTTCCTGACCAGTCTGAATGTCTGTGTAATTAAGAGAGACCTGCCCTGTCTTCAGAATATAAACATATTCTCCCATATCTCCCTTGAAGTAGACAATGGAGTTAGCTTTGTACGAAATTGCTTTTGGGGGCATGTTGACTCCTAATGTTAAGTATTTTATGCCCAGGCAGTTCCTATGTCAATACAAAGAATTGCCTCATCGGAAAGTAGTTTTTAAAGGTTTACCAAAGAATGAAAAAAACAGCTGAAACCCGGATTTATAATTTCAGGGGATTTTTTTGACAATATTTCAAAAAAAGGGGGGCTGCCGAAAAAGTTCTTATAAAAAACACCTTGATTTTAATCTTGGGAGGATTTAGTCTCTCATAATGAAGGGCCATGAGAAAACAGAGATTGTCTATGGAATTTTTGACTGAGTCAGGATTCCTGAAATTCTTGAAACCCTTTCCGGGACCCTGATACGAAAACTTTGAAGCGAACTGGCGGCCCAGGTTAAAGAAGCTGTGGCCTCCAAGGGATGAGAAATTGGCCTGTCTTTTGATTCATGGGGACGCAATAAAAAATAACATCGCCAAGATGACTGAACTGGCAGCTCTTTGGGGGGCAGATCTTTGCGGAGTTACCAAATTCTGCCTTGGTGATCCGGGAATGCTAAAGCTTTGTGCCGAGGGGGGAATTAAAGGGATAGCCGATAGCAATGCCGTGAATTTTTTCCCGGAAAATGCTCTGGCAAAACAAAACAAAAGGACTAAAAGGGAAAAGTTGGTTTTTCCCGATCATTTTCATAAAAGCCTGATAAAGACCAGAATAAGCGACATCCGCCAATGGGGGAGCCTTCCCCGTAACAAAAGGGCACACAGGCTCTTTATTTCCCATAGGGCCCTTTTGGAAGAGGTACGCTGTATTCCCGGGGATGAAAAACCCGAGGTGGTACTTATTGCGGAAATGGGGGATTTAAAAGAAGGACTTTTCCCCGAAGAAATTCTCAGCATAAACAAGGATTTTCCTGATCTTCCCATCCTGGGAGTGTCTGCCAACTTTGCCTGTTTATCCGGTGCCGTGCCCAGTCTGCCCGCTCTGAAAAATTTGAAAAATCTGGCCTGTGAAATTCAAAGCAGCCGGAATTTGGAAGCCCCCTTTGTTTCTGTAGGGGGTACGGTAATGCACAGCCTCATGAGGCAGGAGACACCTCAAAAAGGACTTTTTCAGGAGCTGCGCTGTGGTGAGGGGCTTTTTTTTGGTTTTGATTCTTCAGGCGGAGGGCCTGTTCCAGGTTTTGAAACTGACACAATGACCTTTTATGGAGAAATTTTGGAGGTGGCAGAAAAGGAAATTCCTGCCGCCAAGTTACAAGAAAGTGCCTTGACGGCTCTGGGAGATCATGCCCATGAACGCCCCCCGGGGCAGCGTAAATCTGCGGTGCTGGATTTTGGAATTTTAGGTGCTGATGAATTTAATCTTTTTCCTTTTGATTCCGATACTTTATTTGCGGGGCAGACTTTTGATTTTACGGTTTTAGATATTACCAATTCAGTTTTGAACTACAAACCAGGAGATTTATTTCCTTTCAGAGTAAACTATAAAGCCGGCTCTTTTCTATTTATGAATCCCTTTATTCACAAGGTAATGGAAGGAAAGGGAAAACATGAGGTAACCTGATGAAAAAAACACAATCCCTGACAATGGCTGCTCTCAGCTTTGGTATCATTTTACTTGTTGCCTTTACCGTAAATGGAATTCTGGGCATATCCGGCTTTAAAGATACCTATACCGATGCCTTGAGAAGGCAGTATACCATCCAGGGAAATTACATTAAAGGACGTATGGAATCGGCCCTGCATCTGGGCAAAAAACTCTACCTTCTTCAGGGCTACGTAGAACCTCTGTTTCAGAATGTCATAAACCGCAGTGACGGCATTAATCACATATATGTAGCCAATAGAACCGGACGCATTCAATACAGCACCCGCAAACTCCTCAAGCAAAAGTATATTCCTTTTGCCGGGCCCCCTGAAAATCAAGATGAACTGGATGTACAGGGATATTTTGTAAATTTTATGGATTCCACATTTATCGGTTTGCCTCTTTACTCCGGCAAGGATGCCTTTGAAGGTTCTCTTTTTATTGAATTTAACCGTTCTGTCATAAACAATTACCTTTATGCCATTTCCCGGGATATTGCCGGTACCGCTACCTTTATTTTTTTCATTTCTTTGTTTTTTTATGTTATTTTTCTGCGCCTTGGGGGAGAATCCCACAAAGCGGATGTCATATTGACCACGGTTTTGCTTTTAGCAAGCCAGATAGCTTTTACTGCTTACAATGAAAAAAAATATAACAAGGCCATTACCGATATATTCAGCAAAAACATGTCTGTTCTGGCCAAATCCATTGCCGATGACATTCAAAAGCCCCTGGAATATGTTTCGTCCTTTGAAAACATGGCCCATGCAGAAAAGTACCTTACCACACAACTGGAACAAAATCCCCAATGTTCAGGTATTTTCTTTACAGACGGAAATTTGAGGGTCTCCTCCCATGTAAGGTCCAGCGAAAAAACGGTATTGCCCGAAAGAATTTCCCGGCAGAACAGGGATTTTTATATCCTCCCCGTTATTTCGGGAAACACCACCAGCTATCTGGCCTTTCAAATTAACCGGGGAATGATTAATACCATATTGAGGGAAATGACCCTGGATGCCATTACCATCATTGTTGTTGCCTTAATTTTTGCCTCAATTCTTAAGGACTTTTTTTCTTTTATAACAAGAAGCGGCCTTAAAAAGAAACTGGATGAAAAGAATTCCCTGCGGTTAATCCGAATTAGTACCTTCCTTTTTATGTTTGCCGCCTTTGAACCTCTGTCTTTTATTCCCTTGCTCATAAAAGATCTCTATGCCAGAAGCCCCGGCCCCTATGCAGGAATGCCGGTAGATCAGGCGGTCAGTTTGCCAGTCAGTTCCTATATGCTGGGCATTACCCTGGCTATGTTCTTTTCCCTCTTTGCCATGAAAAAATTCCATATTCGGATTAAATATGTCTTTATGACTATTATCTTTGTTATCGGTTCCATCATGACCGGGGCGGTAACTTCCATGACCTGGCTCATCGGGGCCCGGTTTGTTACAGGCTTTGGTTTTGGCGGCGTACTTTTAAATACAGCTTCTTTGGTTATAAACTACACGTCCTCCCGGAACCGTAGCAGCGGCTTTGGCACCAATGCGGCTGCCTTTGCGGCGGCCTCCATTACTTCAATCCCTGTAGGGGGAGTGGTGGTAAGCCAATTTGGGTATAATATGGGTTTATGGGTATCCATTGCCTTTGCCATGATTTTTCTTCTTTTTTCTTTCTTTTGCATTACTCCCCTTCCCTCCAGCTCAGGCAGCCTTCCAGAGAAAGTGCAGAGCTTGGGAGGCAAGCGTTTTTTGAGGGTTCTCTTTTCAAGGCACGTGTTATCCTACATCTTTTTTATAAATATTCCCTTTCAGCTGATTTATGTAGGGCTTTTCCAGTTTCTCTTTCCCCTGTACATGGATGATACCCTGCATCTGTCCCAGGGAAACATAGGCCGCATTCTTAGTGTATTTAGTCTTATCAGTCTGGGAGCCTCCCTGGTAAGCCGCCTATCCGACCGTTTTAGGAACGACAAGCTTCTTATTGCTCTGGGAGCCATGATTGTAGGCCTGACCCTCATCCTCTTTAACTATGGCCCCGCGGGAAGCATCATCCTGTTTATTGCTGTTCTGGGAGCCATGGGTGTGGACAATGTATTTATAGATGCCATTGAAGAAGTTTATGTAGCTTCGGGAAATTTGGGGGGGATTTCCGAAGAAGATCTTCTTCAAAGTTACAAAACCATTGAAAAAATCATTTCTGTAGGAATTCCCGCCCTGACCAGTGCCGTAATTATTGCCTTGGGTTTTTCAGGCAGCCTTCAGGCCATTGGTATTTATTCTGTTACCGGGGCCCTGCTTTTTCTCCTTTTTGGAAAAAACGGCCGCTGGATGGAGCTAAACCAGGCTCGGGAGGTCTCTGCATGAAAAATCAAATACAATTCTTCATGGCAAAGGCCCTGTTCCTTTCATTTCTCTTTACGGGAACCCTTGCTTTGACAGCCTGCAGTCCCTCCCTTTCTTCCGATGGATTCTGGAAAGGAGAAAAGGCTGAAAACAAATGGGTTAAAGAGCATTTTCTTTCCCCCAAAGGCTCAGAAAAAGAACAGGCTGGTAAAAACTCAGCCTATGAAGATCCCGCCCAGCCTGACATCAAAGATGGAAAAAAATATAAAATCGGGGTGGTTATATCAGGAAATTACTGGGAATTTTTTGACAATTTGAAAGGGCTGGTCGAAGGTTTTGCCCATATTGGCTGGGCTAATCCCGTGGTTTTGCCTTCATCGGTTCAAAACTGCCGTCAGCTCATCAGCTGGCTGAAACTTCAGGATTACAGCGGATATATTGAATTTTCAGAAGACGCCTTTGTGAACTTGGCCTGGGGAGAGAATAAAAAGGAGCTGAACAAGGGCTATTTTCAATCAAAGCCTGATGTGGATATTATCCTGGCCTATGGAGGGATGGCAGCCAAGGCTTTTTATAAGGAAGAAACTTATCCCATTCCGGTACTTTCAGATGCCATTACCGATTCTTTTTCTGCAGGAATTACCCAGTCCCTTGAAGATTCGGGAAAGGATTTTTATTCCAATAAAATTGACCCTGAAATTTTCAAACAGCAAATACGTCTTTTTCATGATGCAGTAGGTTTTAAATCTTTAGGTATTGTTTATGGAGATGATGAATACGGAAAAATTTACGGAGCAGTAAGGGATGTGGAAGAGGTTGCCCGAAAAGAAGGCTTTTCCATCATAAGGAATACCAATGTCAAGGAATCCATGGAGGATGATACCGTAGAACTGTACTTGAAGGCTCTGGAGGATGTGGCTTCCCGATCTGATGCGGTGTATGTTGGTGCCTCAACAGCGGTAACAGAGTATAACATCATTCCCCGAATTGTGGAGATTCTGGACAAATACAAAAAGCCATCCTTTGCTCTGGAAGGTTCCATCCGGGTAAAAGAGGGAATCCTTTACAGTCTGTCTGCCAGCGGGATGACCCGGTCTGGTATCTATATGGCCACAAAAATATCCCATATTCTCAATGGTATTTCCCCCAGAAAACTTAATCAGCACTTTGAAAACAGCCCCTCCATTGCCATTAACCTGGAAACAGCCAGAATTATTGGCTATAAACCGCCTATTGACCTGTTGATTTCCTCCGATGAAGTGTACAAGGATCGCACTGGAGCTTCTTCTTCCCTTTTCTCTGCTTCCGGTTCTTATAAGACCTCGGGAGATTTTGCTAATTACGCTTCTCCTTCGGGAACATCTGCCTTTCAGTATGCACCCCATAAAAAAAAGGACGGCTCACCCTGGCAGATTGGCCTTATCCAATCGGGAAGTTACTGGGAATTTTTTGAGCATTTTAAGGGTATTATCATGGGCCTTCAGGCCTGCGGCTGGATTGACAGCGGCGTTACCATTCCCAGGCATGTTCAAAGTATTCCGGAGCTTCTGGATGCTTTGGGAGAAAATTACAGCGAATTCATCCGCTTTGACCGTCAATACTGCGTTAATCTGAACTGGGGAGAAAGTCTTAACAAGGCAGCGTCCTTTTTACAAAAGGAAAAACCTCCCCTGGATCTGATTATTGCCCTGGGGGGTGTGGCAGGAAAACTCTTTGTTCCCTATAAGACCTATCCCATTCCCGTCGTACTGGAAGCGGTAACAGACCCTGTCGGGTCGGGCATCATATACTCCCCCTCTGACTCGGGGAAAGATTTTTTGACCTGCCGGGTAGACCGCAGCCAGTACCAGCGGCAGATACGGCTGTTTCATGACATTACGGGATTTAAACGCCTGGGCATCATATACGGAGATGATGAATACGGCCGCCTTTACGGAGCAGTTAACGATGTGGAACTCATGGCCCAAAAGCTGGGATTTACCCTAATCCGCAATACGGCTGTAAGGGAAACCATGGCCCCGGATACCCCGGAGCTCTATCTTGAGGCTCTCCGTGAGCTTTGTCCCCAAGTGGATGCAGTATATATTGGAGCCTCCACAGCCATAACAGAATACGGCATTACCAGAGAAGCGGCAGAAATTCTTATAGAAGCCCAAAAACCTTCCTTTGCCCTGGAAGGAGAAGTCCGGGTTAAGGACGGCATCCTGATGGGAGTTTCTTCTTTGGGTATTGAAAAGACAGGACTCTACAACGCAGGAAAAATCGGTGCCATCCTTTCGGGCAAAGCACCCCGTCTTTTAAATCAGGTTTTTACAGGAATTCCTTCCATTACCCTGAATGTAGATACGGCAGAAAAGATAGGCATGGACGTTCCCCTGTCGGTTTTGTCTACCATTGACAAACTCTACCGCAAGGAGTAAAGCATGATATACAAATTGAAAAATGAGGGATTTTGGCTCGATGAAACGGCAAAAGCTCTTTTACAATATTTGAATGAACAGAATGTTCCCGAAGATGCGGTTATCAGCTGTGCCGCAGGAATGACCCCCTCCTGCCCCATCCATTTTGGGATTTTCCGGGAAATTGCCATAAGTGCTTTTGTGGCGGAGGAACTGCGCCGCCGGGGCCGGAGGGTAAAACTGGTATATTACTGGGATGATTTTGACCATTTTTGCAAGGTTCCCTGGTATGCCGCAAAAAAACAGGTTCAAGAACACATGGGAAAGCCCTTAAGGGAGGTGCCCGATTTTGACGGGAATTATAATTCCTATGGGGAGCACTATATGCGCAGCTTTGAACAATGCCTTCACAAGGCAGGTTTTTTCCCCAATTATAACTACCAGTCAGAACTCTACAGCACAGGGTATTACAATCCCTACATCCGTATTGCCCTGGAAAAACGCAGGGAAATCTACGATATTATTCAGGATGTCAAAAGCACTGCCATGGAGGATCCTGCTACCATGAAAGCCAACCCATCAGAGCGGGAAGCTTTCTATCCTGTAGAGGTTTACTGCCGCCGCTGCCGGAGGGATACCACAGTTATCAATTCTTACGATAAGGAAAAGGAAGAACTAAGTTACCATTGTAAAAAATGCGGCCATAAGGACAGCTACCGTTTGGATTCCTCCTTTCAGGGCAAACTGATCTGGAAGGTCAACTGGGCAGCCCGCTGGGCCGATGATCTGGTATGCTACGAAAGTTCGGGAGAAAACCAGCTTACCGACACAGGCAGCTATTCCGTTTCCAGCAGAATTGCCCGGGAAATCTTTAATGCCCAAGTCCCCTTTTCCCTCCTTTACCATTTTATCGGCGCCCCCGGGGTAGCTAAAGTTTCCCGGAAAATGGGAAAGGCCGCCCTGGCAGAAACCATGTCCAGGGTTCTGGAAGCTCCTGTCATACGCTGGCTTATGCTAAGAACATCTCCGGCACGGCCTTTTACCCTGGATTTGGGACAGGGTATTTTCCGAATCTATCACGAATGGGACAAATTTGCCCAAGCTGTGCGGGAAGGAGAAGCCCCGGAACAGGATAAACGACTCTATGATATTTCTGTAAGAGGTGTTCAGTACTCCCGCGTTCCTGTTCCTTTCAGAACCTTGACTACAGCCTTGGGGCTGGCTGGAGGAGACCGGGTCATGGCTTGTCGGCTTTTAATGCGGATTATGGACTTCAAAGGAACAAACGAAGAGCTTTACAAACATATAAAAACCAGAATGGATGCCGCCCATGCCTGGCTTTATGACTGCGGTTATATCAAGTATGAACAATCCTTGCGCAAAACATTTAACAAGAAAGCCTGGGCGGCCCTTTCGGAAAATTGTCAAAGGGGAATTGATTTAATTTACAAGGAAGCAGGAAAATTCAAGTCTGAAAACAAACTGGCCGAATTTCTCTACACCATTCCCAAAACCCTGCTGGGGCTTCCCCTGGACAATCCCATAAATGACGAAATAAAGACTTTACAAAAGGAAATATTTACCGGGGCCTACCGGCTGTTACTAGGGGAAGCAAAGGGGCCCAAACTCTCAACCCTCCTCTTTCTGCTGGAACCTGTTAAACTGCAAACATTACTACGGGGGATAAGAAAATGAAGAAATTACAAGCTGATGCCGGGGAATATAAGGACGGAAAGGAAGGCCCCTTGCAAGTTAGAAAAAAGGACTCCATACGCGGCCGGTTAAGAAGAACCTTTCTTTTGTTAACCATTTTGATCATTATGGTTATGTGTACTTTTTCCCTGATTTTCTTTTTTTATGCAACAAAAAGGAATGCTGAAAATTTAATCCGGAACAAGATTCAGCTGGCCGCCGTATTCATGGAGGCAAAAAAAGATGAGGTTAGTGCTTTTGCCCGGCAGCTAACAGAAGACAGGGCCCTTCAAATCGGTTTGGATTTGAATAATCCGGAAAGGATTTCCTCCTACCTTTTTGACATTATGAAACAAAATCCAGGCTACTATATAACGGTTTTTTCTTCCCAGGGCAGCCCTTTGGCAGATATAGGAGACAGTTCCTCCGTAGTATTTACAAACCGAAAATCCATGTCCATTTCAGAGCAGATTTTACTGAAAGAAGGTCTAAAGGGGAATGCTGTTACCGATGCCATACTGGTTACCAACGGCCTTCAGGAAAAGTTTCCTGGCTATGTGGCTGTCAGACCTGTAAGAAGAAACAACAATATTCTGGGGGTGGTGCTTGTGCGTTTTCTTTTTCCGGACAACACGGATTTTTTTAACCGCCTTGCCGCTAATCTGGAATCGGAACTGGCTATCTATGTAGATGGAGAGGCGTCCTTAAAAACAGCAGATTTATCCATATCCCTGGAGCGATACACCGATGTAGCCAACTTGAGGCAAAACTATGAAGATATAAACATGACCGGCGACGGCCTTCATGAATTCAGGGGGATTTTTTCCAATGGAGGCAATCCCATTGCGGTACTTCATATTGCCCTTTCTTCCATGCCCTATATGAAAGTCTTTATTACCGCATTGTCCATATATGTTGCCCTGGCCATCGTCATGTTCGTTCTGGTTGGCTACGTTATTGTGAAAGTATCCAACACCATTATTCATCCTCTGGAACAGTTGCTGCAAAGTGTAAACGTCGTCAGTACCGGGAATTTAGCCCACGAAATTATCTTAACCGTAAAAGACGAGATCGGCCGTTTAGCTTTGGCTTTTAACAAAATGCGTATTCAGCTCAGGGACAAAATTTCCACTATAGAAGAGATGAACAGCTCCCTGGAACAGACCATAGAAGAACGAACCCAAACCATCAACACACTGAACGAAAACATGAGGCATTACCTTTCGCCCCAGCTTTACGCTTCCATTGCCGGGGGAGAAAGGGATGCATCGATAGGCAAGCACTATCGGAAAAAGCTTACCATTTTTTTCTCGGATGTGGTAAATTTTACCGCTACTACTGATTCCCTGGAACCGGAAGACCTGTCCACCCTCCTCAATTCCTATCTGGACAGCATGGCCCAAATTGCCTTCAAATACGGGGGAACCATTGATAAATACGTAGGAGATGCTGTCATGGTCTTTTTTGGAGATCCCGAGTTTACCTCCGATAAGGATCACGCTTTAAGAGCCGTAAAAATGGGAATGGAAATGGTACGGTTCATGGTGGGCTTCCGCCAGTCCTGGGCTCGTAAGGGTCTGGCTAATCCATTCCACGTGCGCATGGGTATTAACACAGGGTACTGTACCATAGGCAACTTTGGTTCGGAATCCAAAATGGATTACACCATCATAGGAAATAACGTAAACCTGGCAGCCCGCTACGAAGCCGCAGCCAAACCCGATACCATTCTGTTAAGCCCCGATACCTACAGGCTTATAAAAGACGAAATAGAATGCAAGGTAGCAGGTACATATGAGCTTAAAGGAATTCCCCATCCAGTAAAAGCTTATACCCCTGTAAGGCTCAAAGGCCGGGAAGAAAAGATAAAAGTTCTGAAACTCACCAAAAATCAGGAGCTTCTCTTTCCCGATGCGCCCATGGACCTCAAACATATGAATCCAGAAGAAAAACATCTGCTTTTGAAAAATATAAAGGCTGTCTTTACGGCCATAAAAAAACAGGATCCCGTCCTGTCAAGTTAACTGTCACCTTTCCTCTGAAGATTTGTTCCTACCTGCATTTCATGTCAACAAACCTTGGAATGATTCATTTGCAGATAATC